>JABLTN010004853.1_pt1 | contig 17387 bp, 14 predicted proteins | sample 7160141 | NCBI WGS metagenome assembly JABLTN01 (sample SAMN14651226, study PRJNA627086) | human gut metagenome | isolation source: feces | host: Homo sapiens | reverse complement strand
TGTAATGTCAGCAATTCCAGATTCTAAGGCGGGGGTCGTTCCCCATCAAAGCTATCCTAGCTTGCGTTGCTTACACCAACTTTCCCGACGCGATCTAGATTTCTGAATTATAAGTAGTTTTCAAGCATCTCGTAGCCAACGATTTGGTTTGCCTTACCGGATGATTTCAAAATACCAACTGCCTCGCCGGTGTCATGAAGTTTGGGCCGATCGATCAGCTCGTCGAGGAGCTTGACAAGAAGCCCAACCAGGTGCTTTTCGTCCCCGGACCATACACCTGCAAGGCATAGCGATACGCATAGCTCCCCTCATATCGCCTGGGAAAGTATCCCCCTTCGTGCACCAGGCGACACTCTACAACGGCCCGAGGCATTGATTGCCCCGGGCCGTTTCATGAGCAGGTGATGGGTTTTTTGGCGCGCGTTCGAACAGCAATTGGCTTCGCGTTGACAGTCCACGAGGGAATTTCGCGGTGCCGCTTCTCCTACTTCCCAAGGAGACGAATCGGCACCGCGACAATTCCCTCGGCAACTTCGCGAGCGTACTCGCCCACTCCCGTGATCACCGCCATGAACTCTGGAGGCCTCGTCTGCGAACGGGGGTTTTCGCACACCTTGCGACGCATGCGTTGAAGGCTCGCAACCCCCTTTTCCACCTTGTCCTCGCTGACCTTGAACTCGAATGCCGCCCAACGGCCATCGGCAAGCTGCACGATAGCGTCAGCCTCGACCCCCGAGTCATCGCGATAGTAGCGAACGGGCACATCATCGAGCAGATCGAGCGCCCGGGCGTAAACCGACAGATCGCGCACCGCCATGTTCTCGAACACCAGCCCGAACGTCTGCCAATCGGCAAGGAGCGCAGCGGGCGACATGCCGAGCAGCGCGCAAGCAAGGCTCGGGTCGGCAAGGTAGCGCTTGGGCTTCGTCGCGAAACGCTTCCTATCGCGGGCAGGAGGCGCCCATCCGGGAACCTCCTCCACGATGTACATGCCCTTGAGCGCATCGAGATAGGCGCGCACCCGCCCCTCGTCGATCACGCTGAGCGGATTCTCCTCGGCGCCGAACATGTCGTTGATTATCGTCTTGTACGTAGCAGCTTGTCCCAGGTTCCGAGCAAGCGAGGATGCGAGCCTGCGGGCGATATCAGGATCGAGGCCGAGCGCGGGAATGCTCACTCCAAGTGCCGCCGTAACGTATTCGCGGGCAATAAGCTGCGCCGCATCGACTTCCATGTCGACAGCCTCCGGCCAGCCGCCTCGACAGGCAGCTTCGACAAGCCCCACCGTGTCGCGCTCGGCAACACACGGCGTGAATTCACCAGCGAACAAACCCTCGAGACTGACCTGTCCGGTTGACTCCCCGGACTCGAACAAGCTCATGGGGCTCATGCGAACGCGACCTATCCGCCCAGCGCCGCTATGCGCAGGCCCCTGCTCGCCTTGGCGGGTTGCAGGCGTCGAGGACCCTGTAAGTATGAAAGCGCCGCGCGTCCCTCGCGCTCGGTCGACCTCATGGCGGACGCAATCCCAGATGGCGGGGACGCGCTGCCATTCGTCAATTACATGAGGACGATCCCCTATCAGCATCATAGACGGGTCAGCTCGAGCCAAATCCAAGTTCTCGTCGACATAGGAAACCGAGGCTCCTTGCATAAGGGCTGACCACGTCTTGCCGCACCACTTCGTCCCCGCTATCTCGACAGCACCAAACGCCTTCAGGTACCGCTCGATTTGCGCATCGGCAACGCGCGGCATATACCCTTCAGGCTTCTCGTACTTCGCTCCCATAGCGCCTTCCCTTCGCTCGCAATATTGGTGAAAGTGTAGCGTCTTTCAAGTGCAATGAGGATGTTGATTCGGATTTTCATGTTAGATATATTCGGAATTTCCTTAAATTTCGATTCGGGTTTTCCAATTGTTGACATTCGGATTTTCCTTACAATGTGCAGTTTAGTGAATTGAATAGCACATCAAACAGCGAAAACGCACGTTGCCCCATGAAAGGCAATGCGAACCACCTACAAGATAAAGGTCATGGCCTTGCGTGGCCTCTCACCCTTGCACCGCCCGCAACGTCGCCCGCCTCGCAACCCCTCGTCCCAGCCACCAACCCTTCAAAAAAATGAATAAACCCTTTCCTTTCCGAATACGCTTCTTGAAAAAGTGCGATTTTTCTTATGTCCCCTTATCGGAATAGACTAGCTTCCATGAGGCGGCGAGCAAAAGGGAGAAGGGGGAAGCTCGTCGCTCCATGGCGGACAAAGCACTTGCAATCTTTTTCGCCAACATATGACTTCACCTTGATGTTCTTGAGGGGGAGGGGGAACAATGGACGAAAAGCACTTCACGATTTCGGAAGTCATCGACTCCTTTGGAATCACAAAGCACTCCTGGGTTCTCTTTATCATCCTATCGCTCGCCCAGGTGCTCGACGGCTACGATTTCGTGATCGTCAACTCAACCAACCTGTTTGTCGCCCACACGTTTTGGCCGAACGACCCGAACCCCGGCGCGTTCATGGGATCGCTCACCACATGGGGCCTACTCGGCATGGTCATCGGCGGCAAACAGCTTATCGCGGAGAAGGCGAAGAAGCGGTAGGCAACGAGTGCGCAGCGCCTCGGAGCCTGCGCCCACACGTAGAACGTGCATCATAGGGGAATACGCACACAACTTCGGGGGAGCCTCGTTACGGGCTCCCCCTTTTGCGCTGGCATACCTTCGTGCAGCTGACCCTACTCGAACCTCAACGGAGGATTCGGCATCGCCTCGATACGTGCGACAAGCTCCGTCAGAACCGGGTTGTCGTTATCTTTCCGGTACATAAGCTGCAATGGCATGCAAAAATCGCCATCCGCCACATCGAGCACGCGGCAGAAGGGCTTGATGCCTTCGGGAATTCGCGCACCGAAGTTCGACCCCACGACAAGCACCATGTCTCCGAGGCCAGCGCACAGGGCGAACAGCTCGGGGATGCCTGAGCAGAGGCACGAACGGGTCTTAGGCGTGAAACCGTGGCGCTCGCACGCCTCCTCGATATAGCACCATGACCTGCTCAGATAGATTCCCTCATATCTGACGAAGGTCGATTTCTTAAGGTCGCTAACCCCGATTCGGTCTTTCAATGCTAGCGGATTCCCCGCATCGACGATTGCAGTCAGCTTTAAGTCGGCGACTCGCAGCACCTCAACGTTGCTGCCCTCGGGCATCTCTTCTACCGGAGCGGGATCGAACACGATGTCAACATCCCCCGACTCGAGCATTTCGGCCGGGTTTTTGTTGTATCGACGCTTCACCTCGAGGCAATTCGCGCCATATTCGCTGTTGATCAGCGAAATGAGAAATCCGAGAACCTCCGTTGAAGGGCCCTCATCCGTCAGGCCGCTAATCGATAGGTGAGCGGGCGGGTGCCGCCGCAGATAGTGTGCCTTGCTATCGAGCTCCTCCATCGCCTCGATCGCGCGATACGCCAAAGGAAGCAATTCGGCGCCGCATTTCGTCAAGCGCAGCGAGTTTCCGTCACGTTTGAACAGCTCGAGTTTGAGCTCCTTCTCGAATTGGCTGATGTGCTTGCTCAGGGACGGCTGGCTCATGTTAAGTGCCCGCGCCGTCTCCGTGTAGTTGAGCCGCTTCGCAAGTTCCGTAAACTCGATAACATAGTTGGCGTTCAGCATATGCGCCCTCCCCCTGTTGCACGATTGTGCATGCTTATAGCATAGCGCATTCAAATGCGGCACAACTTTCAGCTCCTCTATTCTGGAAGTTCTATTCCCAAATCGAATATGATTCATTCGAATTGCGAGGACGGTGAATGATATTTCGAATCCGCAATCGCTATAAAACGAATTTCACGCATACCGCCTGCGGGGATTATGATGCATTCAGCAAGTGCATCATGTCCGCCTCTTTCTGAGCCACTACAGCCACCCCTCACGGTGCCTGCCGCGGCAGCGTCGTTTAAGCGACGATCATCAGCCGTTTCAGATGGAGGACATAATGAAGGATCAACCCATCATCGATTTTCATGCGCATCTCGGCGACATTTTCAAGGATGCGCACAACGTCATCTACAAGTTGGGTCTCAAGCCCGCCGACATGCCCGACCCGTTCACCGTCAGGGAGGAGCGGGGGTTCAAAGGGCCGTTCATCACGGAGGACACCGACGAGGCGCTGCGCGAGTTCATCGATGTGAACCACGAGCGCTGCCGGACGAACACGCTCGAGAACATGCAACGCGAAATGGACGAGTTCGGCATTGACTACATCTGCGTGCTGCCAATCATGCCAGCCTTGTCATTCGAGGACTACGAAGTCGCCCATATGGTCGAGCCGCGGTGCATCCCGTTCACCTGCATCGACTACCGACTCGGCAAGGACGCTGGGAAAAAGCTGCTCGAAGATTCCGAAAGGGGTGCCTATGCCCTCAAGCTCCACCCGATTTTGAGCAAGCGCGCCCTCGACGATCCTCTGACCGAAGAAGCGCTGTGCTATTGGGCAGAAACGGGGAAGCCCGTGACATCACATTGCGGAGCCGGGATGTACTACTACCCCGAGATCAACGACCAGTACGCCACACCCGAGTTCGGCGACCTTGCCCATCTGGTCGAATGCACAAGGAGACATCCCGAAATCAACTTCGTCGCAGCTCATTGCGGCGGAACCGCAGCGGGCAACATCGAGCGGCTCGCAAAATTGTCCCAGGGGCTCGACAACGTATACGCCGACACCTCCTTCAGGTCGCACGAGGACATCGAGCTTATGATCGAGCTGCTCGGGCGCGAGAGAATCATGTTCGGAACTGACTATCCGTTCGGAAGCTACAAGCGTCAGGTCGAGCAAGTGATGATAGCCACGGAAGGAGACCAAGAGCTGCGAAACCTCGTCTTCTTCGAGAACGCCAACCGCCTTCTCCATATTGTCTGAGAGAGATTGGGAGGGGGAAGCTCATTCGGAATTTCCCCCTCCCGCTATTCGGATTTTCATGCAAAAAGAATTCGGATTATATCATCATCAAGATTCGGGATTTCTCCGCAAAGCTGAGCTAGCGTGGACTAGGCCGAATGGAATCACGAGAAGGATTTCCACAGCAGCTCCAAGCCCCTTCACATCCCGAATAGCGAAAACACCCTCCGACGAGGGCGTTTTCGCATGATAGTTAGGGTCTTTGTCAGCTGTCCCGAAGACTTGCCAAACAATTGATGCGGGTCGCCCTCTACCCTAGGGGGTTTCCTCCCGCAGGGTCAGGCTCGTTGAGCGGCGAGGCCTCGGGGGCCGATCGTGAGTCGGAGTACACCATGCTCTCGGGGCGGAAGGGGTTATCCTCCTCGGAAAGCTCGCTAGAGGCAGCGCCTGCGCTCTCGACGGGCAAGCGCAGGATGGCGCGCAGACTGTCCTCATAGATGGAATCCACGAGCCGCGAGAACGCCTGGTAGGCCTCCTCCTTGTATTCAACGAGCGGATCGCGATGCCCGTATGCGCGAAGCCCGATGCCCGCTTTCAAGCCCTCCATGTCGGTAAGATGCGCGACCCAATGCGTGTCCATGATGCGAAGCGTTATCTGCGTGCAGAGCTCCTCGAACAAAGGATTGCCCACCGCCTCGCGCTTTTCGTCGAAAACCCTCATCAGATGATTGCGAACGTCTTCGGCGAGCACATCGGGATCCTGATCGCATTCGATTTCGCTTGCGTCGTAGCCCTTTTCTCCCGTCATCGACTCAACCCACGCATCGACCGTCCCGAAATCCCAATCGTCCGAAGGAGTCTCGGCAGGGCAGTTCTCCTCAAGCAAGCTATCGACCATGCCCTCCACGAACTCGGCCATGCCTTCGCAGACGTTCTTGCCGTCCAAGATGGCATTGCGCTCGCCGTAGATGGCCTTGCGCTGCAAGTCCATGACATCATCGTACTCGAGCACGTTTTTGCGCGAGGCGAAGTGCATCGACTCCACCTGTTGCTGAGCGGCAGTGATCACCTTCGAGACCAGCGGGTCCTCCAAAGGCGAATCGTCAGGGATGCCCCTTTGCACCATCATCTCAGAAACCTTGTGTATGCGCTCCTTCCCGAAAAGGCGCAAAAGGTTGTCCTCGATCGAAAGATAAAAGCGGGATTCGCCCGGGTCTCCCTGTCGCCCGGCGCGGCCGCGCAGCTGGTTGTCGATACGCCGCGCCTCGTGACGCTCGGTACCGATAACGCACAGTCCTCCAAGCACGCGGACGGCATAGCCCTCGCGGTCGGTGATATACCTTGCCTCGGCGTCGGCCGCATGGAGCTGCCACTCTGCTGCCAACTCCTCGTCTTTCACACCGAATTTCTTAAGGGCGGCCTGCCGAAGCATCTCATAGTTGCCTCCGAGCAGGATGTCGGTTCCGCGGCCAGCCATGTTGGTGGCAACGGTGACCGCGCCAAGCCGGCCCGCCTCGGCAACGATCGCAGCCTCACGCTCATGCTCTTTCGCGTTAAGCACCTGGTGTCCGATGCCACGTTCGGTTAGCTTCTCTGACAACCGCTCGGAAGCCTTCACCGAAGCCGTACCCACGAGCACGGGCTGCCCCTTGGCATGGCGGCACTCTACCTCGTCAGCAACGGCGGCAAACTTGGCCTCGGCAGTGCGGAAGATCAAATCGCCCTTGTCTTCGCGGATCACGGGCTTGTTTGTAGGGATGGGGACGACAGGCATATGGTAGATATGGTCGAGCTCGCTGTCGGCGGTGAGCGCCGTGCCCGTCATGCCGGAGAGCTTCTTGTACAAGCGGAAGTAGTTCTGCAGTGTGACGGTTGCGATGGTGTGCGTCTCGGGCTTAATCTGAACGTGTTCCTTCGCCTCGATTGCCTGATGGAGACCCTCGGAATAGCGGCGGCCCTCCATGATGCGGCCCGTGAAGGCATCGACGATCTTCACTTCGCCCCCGTCGACCACATAGTCATGGTCGATCTTGAACAGGAACTGGGCCTTGAGCGCCTGGCGTAACCGGTTCGCTGTGGCCCCTGAGAAGTCGGCATATACTTCGCTGCCGAGCATTTTCTCGATTTTCGCAAGGCCGTTTTCAGTTTCGTACACCGTTCGGCGCTTCTCGTCGAGGACGACGTCGTTCTCGGGATCGAGCTTAGCCGCGATTTCGGCGAAGGTGGTGCAGATAGCAGAAGGCGCACCGGAGAGCCCTGAGATGATAAGCGGCGTGCGCGCCTCGTCGATAAGCACCGAATCGGCTTCGTCGACAATGCCGAACGCATGGCCGCGCTGCACGCGATCGGGAGGCGAAGAGACCATGTTGTCGCGAAGGTAGTCGAAGCCAAATTCGGAATTGGTACCGTAGGTGACGGAGGCGGCGTACGAGGGCCTGCGCTCCTCGGGCTCCATGCCGTTTTGGATAAGCCCAACCTTCATGCCGAGCAACCCGTATATGCGGCCAACCCATTCCGCATCGCGCTTCGCCAAGTAATCGTTGACGGTGACGACGTGAACAGGATCGCCCGACAGTGCGTTCAGGAAGCCCACCGAGGTGGAGACGAGCGTCTTTCCCTCGCCAGTCTTCATTTCGGCGACGCACCCATCGTTTAAGGCCATGCCTCCGATAAGCTGCACATCGTAGTGGCGCAGCCCCACCGTGCGCTTCGACGCCTCGCGCACAAGCGCGAACGACTCGGGCAAAAGACTCTCGTCGGCCTCGCCAGCGACGGCGCGCTCGCGCAGACGGTCGGCCGTAGCGCGCAATTCGGCATCCGTCAACGCGGAGAGGCCGTCTTCGAGCGAGTTGATCTTGTCGACTATACGGCGATACTGCCTAAGACGCCTGCCGTCGCCGAGCGAGAGCAGCTTGGATATGGGGTTGGGCATGGGAAAAAGCCTCCTGGGAAAACATGGGCGGGCATTTCGTCAGAAAACGCCGACGCCCCCTCCCAGGTTTCCCGGATGAGGGGGCGTCGACGCACCCGAAGCCTTACGCGACAGCTTGCGATTGATTGCCTAAGGCTGACCCTGAGGCAGGGGAATGCTCGCGCCCTTTGCGCGACGCCCGCATCCCGCATGCCCCATGGCCAGCCTGCTGGGATTAGCTCCCAGCAGGCGAAAAATGAGCCTCGTTTAGGCAGTTAGCTTAGCCAGCGTAGCGGACGACCATAGCAGCCGCCTCGGCGCGAGTCATGTTGGCGAGCGGCGTGAGAACGTTAGTGTTCTTGCCCATGTAACCGCCCTTGACCGCCCATGCGACGTACTCGGCAGCCCAGGAGTCAACCGCGGAAGCATCGCCATACGCAGCAAAATCAGCAGCGTTACCGGCAGTGTAGTTGCCGTACTTCTGAGCATAACGAGCAAGCATGGTCGCAAACTCTTCGCGCGTGATGTTGTTCTCGGGAGCGAAGGTGCCGTCGCCGTAGCCAGTCACGATACCAGCAGCCTTAGCCCACGCGATGGCCTTGCCGTACCACATCTTGCCATTGACATCGCCAAAGGACGTATATCCGTAGATCTCGTTGTAAGAGCCCTCGGGAAGGTCCATATCGGCGCGACCGCCAGCCATGTTGAACAGAACCTGTGCAACCTGAGCACGAGTGATGGTGTCGTTCGGCCCAAAGAGATTGGTGTCAGCGTAACCGTTCATAAGACCGAGTTCGGCAGCCTTGTTGACCTCGTTGTAGTACCAGGCACTCGAATCGACATTGTCGGCGAACTTCAGGTTTGCCTCATCCGCAACCGTGATGGAAACCTCCGTCGGGAACGTGTAGTTCAGAGCAGCGTCGTCATCTGCAGCCGCGATCTCGATGGTGTAGATACCCTCGTCCTCAAGCTTGGTGACTTCCTTGCCAGAAGCATCCTTGACCGTCACCTTAGCGGCAGCGGGAAGTGCCTCCCACACAGGCTCGCCATTTTCGTCGGTGCCAGACTGGTATTCGAGGTCAAGGTCAGCAACCTCGGTGCCCTTCTGGACATAGGTAAGAACCGGATTCTCGGTATAGTCGAGCCACGCCTTCTGCTCAGCACCGACCTTGATGGTGCTCAGGTCAACCTTGTTGATGGTGATAGGCACAACAGCCTCGCCCTGGAAGTCGACGTTCTCGTTCTCGATGACGAGTTTGTAGGAGCCAGCGTTCAGCGCCTCGGCGACAGCTTTGCCTTCTGCATCGACAAGCCCCTGCGTTGAACCCTCGATCACGTTGCCCTTGGCGTCGGTGACGGTCACCTCGAAGTCGCTCGCTACAATATCATCGCCATCGTAATTCTTCTCGACAGAAGTGACGATCTTGCCATTGTACTTAACGACAACGTTCTCGGCAGTAACGACGGTAGCTTCCTTGATGACGACCTTGCACTCAGCGGATCCGCCCAGGGTATAGGTGTCGTCGTTGATAGCGGCCTTCACGGTGTAGGTGCCGGCCTTGTGAGCCTCGAAATCAGCCGTGGCGTCGTTGCCATCCTTGTCGGTGACGGTGACATCGATCAGGGATTCGTCAACAGCCTTGCCGGCAGCGTCCTTAGCGGCGATCTTGTCGAGGTCGAAGTAGACCGGCTTCTTGTCGCCTTTGTTGGAGGTGAACTCCGTCGGGAACGCGGCGCCATCGTATTCGAAGGTGGCAACTGCGTCGACCTTGTTGCAGGTTACATTAGCATTGCTACCCGTGATGTTGGTGTTGCCGTCCGCCTTGGCGGTGAAGGTGTACTGGCCCTTGGCATCCCAGGTCTGGCCATCGTTGAGCGTCAGCTTGACTTCAGCCGGGTTCGCAAGCACGTCGGAGCCGTTCTTGACAGAAGTCGGAGTAGAAGGCTTGGCGGCAGTTGCGCCGTAAACATCATCGACAGAAATCGTGGCGCTGGCGAGATTGAATTGAGCGACCGTGACGTTGGCAATCTTCTTGACGTTGCCAACGAAGTTGCCTTGACCAGTAATGACCGCATAGTACTTACCGGCGTTCTTCACTTCGACCGCGGGGTCGTTGTTAGCATCGCCGCCAGCATTCACAAACTTGATCGTGTAGTCGGTGCCGGCCTTAAGGGCCTTGCCATCGACCTGAACGCCGAGGTCAAGCACATTGCCGGTGTAGGTGAACGTCGTATCGGAAACGTCATTGGCGTTATCCGGGTTCACCTGGAACAGCGTTGCGTTAGCAAGAGAGGCACCCTTGACGGTGATGGTAGCGGAAACCTGGCCGCCCTCGTAGTCGCCGCCAACAGCCTCAACGGTCACGGTGTAGGTACCGGGAGTCTTGATTTCCTTCACCTCGGCGCCGTTCTTGGTGATGGTCACCTTGAAATCGTCACCCGTGGCGGCAACCGCAGACTGGCCCTTCGGGGTAACCGTGACGGTGCCAAGATCGAGCGCGGTGCCGTCGGTGGTCGCGTTAGCGGTGAACTGGTTGGTCTGGCCGCTCACAGGGCTGAACGTGCTGCCCAGCGCAATGGTGCCAGCATTGAACAGGGTCACAGGGCTAGTGGTGTCCAGAAGTTCGATGCCGTCGTTCTGGACCTCGTCGGCGGGTGCTTCCGCCGCGAAGGCCGCTGCCGGCACCATGCCGACTGCGAGAACGCCCGCGAGGGTCGCGCTCACTGCCTTCTTCCCGCTAAGGGAGTCTTTGCAAGCTGTCATTTTTCCTCCTATTGGAATCAACCTATAAGGGTTTTCATAACAGCGAGCCTTCTGCTCTCTGGCTGATTGCGCTCATACGGCTCGCTCGCCCACCGCCGTATGCCACCACGCGCGTCATATCCTATCCGCTGCCATTCTCGTCCACTTCAACCGGCGGCTCGTAGAAAGTACCTTCGTTCAGCATCGCGAAGATCACCGTCACCCGATGTCTCGCCAACGCTCGGAGCGCCTGCAAGTGCTTCTTTCCTTCGGCTCGCTTGCGTTCGTAATACGCCCTTGCCAAAGGGTCGCACTGCACCGAACGCTGCGATGACTGCATGAGCGCGTTCTTCAGCCGGCGATTGCCGCCTTTGCGTTTCCTTCTCTTATGAACGCTCGTTCCCGATTCCTCCTTGCGCGGCGCCACACCCGCGTATGATGCCAGATGATTCGAATCGCGAAACCGACCAATATCGCCAATCTCGACGGCGATCAGCGCCGCATACACCGGGCCGACGCCAGGAATGCTCTGCAAAAGATCAACCTCGGGAATCATCTTCGCGCGCTGATCAATCATAAGATTCAAGCGCTTCTCTTCAGCCAAAAGTTCGATTATGCGCGATGCAATCGAACGTATTTGCTCCTCGATCACCGCAGCACCCGGCAGCATGACAGTTTGTCGGTCGAGCACGTCGAAAACTTGTTCCACCTTCTTCGGGCCATCCACACAGTGATACTTCAGCTCCGCCGCCCACGTCGACGCGCGAGCGCGGCCCGCCTGGCGAAAGCCAATCGGCCCGCCATAGCGCGCAATCAGTCGAATTTCCAGGTCGTTATGAAGTTTCCTCTTCGAGAAGAGCTCTTCAAGGGGAGGGCTTACCTGATGGATGAAATCATGAAGCCGGTTGTAGCAGCGCGTGCGCTCCTCGACGATGTCGTCGCGGCGCGATGATAGCACCTTGATCTCGGCCATCGACTCAGCCCGATTGCCCACGAACTCGATGTTGCGTGGCGTCGTTCGTGAAGCATCAGCCAGGATGAACGCATCCTTTTCGTCGAATTTATCCTCACCGTACGTTTCAGCGACTTGGCGAAAGCGGCGTGGCGGCATGTGCGCCACAGGAATGTCCATACTCTTAGCGACGCCGACAACAAGACGGCCGAACGCGCCGAACTGATCGACGATAACGAGAGCAAGCCCAAAATCGACTGCTTCCTCCAATGCGGCGCGAATCTCCGCTTCCTCCTGAGGAACCTTCCGATTAATCAACGGCTTGTCGCCATGACGGTCTAGGGCGACAATATGATTCGAAGTTTTCCCAACATCTATGCCGCAAAACACTTCAAATGGAGCAATATCGACTTTGTTCAAAGACAACTCCTTCCCAAAAAGGGGACGAAGCCGCCGCGCGCCAGCCCTCGACAACATTCCAAAGAGCAAATAGCAGCAACCTTATGAGTGATGAGCGGACGCCGCCGGGCACGGCGGCATGATTCCAAAGGCCATAGGGCGGCAATGTGCATGAGCCTGTACCCGAACCCCGCGGCGGCCATGGGCGGGCCATGCATAGCCGAGCCCAACCGTTAGTATAGAACCAAAGCAGAAAAGAACAATGAGCGAAGACGGCGTCTTGACAAAATAGCGAATTTAACACCAGCTCAGGTGCGGTATCGTGAGAATTAAGAAGGGAAAAGGGTTAAACTTCGTCGCCAGTAAAGCCCTATCGAGAAAAGGGCAAACAATGTGAGCAGCTTGTTAATTTCTGCTGAAAACTAAAATTAAATGTTTCAAATTGACGGCGTTGTGTATAATGCAAAAGAGTTATTTGGGCGTTGTGAAGCTTGCTTCACGGGTGGCACACTAGCTTTAGGTTTCATCCGTGGAGGAAGTGAAATTGCTCCCAAAGCAGTATCCACATTCCAATAGGAATAATTCCCTTTCAACAATTTAATTTTGTTTGCGATAATGTTTTTGGGATATCTTCGGCTATAAGGCGCTTGTCCGCTTTTTGGTACATCATGGAAGACATTGCGCCCCCCAATTGTCTCAAAATCGTCTCTTGGAATAGTGGCTCTCCGAACATGCGTCATCCGTCGAAGCCGTTGTCCTCGTTCTGAGCGTGCGCAGCGAGGGTGAGTCTTTCCTTCCGTGGTACAATTCCAAACATGAGCGCCCAACTTGCGGGCGCGCTTTGTTCGCAACCTATGGGAGGATACCCTCATGATCAAAGACCTGGTGAAAGACGACGCCGTCTTGTCACAGTCCTGCGATGTCGTCACTGCCGAAGAAGCCGCAGCACTCGCCGCCGACCTCACCGATACGCTTGAGTCGCTTGAGAACGTCGCGTGTCTGCACGCCAACCAGCTCGGCGTGACCAAGGCCGCCTTCATCTACCTCGATGCCGATGACAAGCCGCACATCATGTTCAACGCGAAGATGATCCGCGCGCTCGGCGCTTTCAAGACCACGGAGGATTGCCTGTCCCGCGAGGAGGAATCCAAGGTCACGCGCTATGCCAAGGCGAAAATCAGCTACCAGGAGCTTGCCGGCGACAAGCTCGTCACGAAGAACCGCGAGTTCGCCGACTGGACGGCCGAGATCATCCAGCACATGATCGACCACAGCAAGGGCAAGCTGGTCTAAGCCGCAAGAGCCAGCCCAGCAGTGACCTTGCGGCAGTCGCTCTCCCTGCCGATCGGCACCAAGCTTATCCCGACGGCATACGAAAGGCATCGCATGCGGGCACTCAGCGAAAAAGAGAAGAAGCAGATCAAGCGCTACTGCGTGTATCCCAAGATCGCCCTGCGGGCGCTCATCATGTCCTTTGCGCTGTGCGCCCTTATCGTGCCATTGGAAATGATCGACGACCTGGTTTTCCATAACGACGGCTTCCAGCCGACCGGAATCAATGCTGGGATCGCCCTTGTCGCGCTCTGCGTTGCCGTGTTCTGCTTCTGCGCGCTTCGCCCGAAGTTCGGCATGCGCGGAAAGCAATGGCTTGACCTGCAGAATCGCCTTGCGGTAAAGCAGACTCAAAGCGACCGCTCGGCTCAAGTTGCCGGCGTGCTTGCGACGCAGGCGGCGGGGCGCCTGCTGCAAAAAAGCGACAACAAGGCGGCTCAGGCTCTCGGGGGCGCGGCCCAAGTCGCGGGAGCGGTTGGCGCGGTAAGCACGGCGGCAGACATGCTTTCGGAAAGCGCGAACAACGCCGAGGCGATGGCCGATGCCTACGGCGTTCCCGTTCCGAACATCAAGAAGCAATTGATTGCGTTCTCAATCGTGCCCGTTCTGGTCCTTATTGCGATATATATTCCGCAATACGCCCAGGGAAGCCAGGAGGCGCAGGAGAAGATCGCCCTCGCCGCCGAGCAAATCGATATGGCGGAAAACGCGCTGGAGCAGGTATGCGAGCGCGTTTCGGCAGATGACCCGCACGAGAAGTACAAAGATTACGGCTATCACGTGAGAGGCTATCTGCGAGAAGGCGATTACAGCTGGGAAGGGGCTTACGTCTACTTGACCTTCGACGAATACGGGACGATTACTGAGATCAATTATTGCGAAGGCGTCAATATCGCGGCGAGCCTCGAGGAAAACCTGAGCCAAGCCGAGCGAGACTTCCAGACCCTTAACGCCCCGCTCAACGGCCTGAACATATCCGTTGCCGACCCCGAGCTGCTTGCAACGTCTGCTATCCCCGTCGATTTCAAAGAGACGTTCCTAGCAGGGTCGTTCTACGGGGGTGTCCGCGTATACAGTAACGACACCCCCGTTCGCGTCGCCTGCTCCTTCGATACCGAATCAGAGGAGGAATTCGACGAATACTCGAGGCCGCAGATCACGCTCTCGGTATGGAAAGCGAATTCGTAGCGATATCATCGGCGAGGGAATGGACGACGATTTCGCGGCAGCCTGGAATCCCAATGCCGCCGAGCGGGATAAGCCCCTGCCACTTGATCGATAGTTTCTACTGGAGTTACACTCCAGGGACCGACGATGCCGTCCTGCTTCGGGGAACGAGAATGGGTTCTGTTCGAAAAGAGCAGCTAGCCCATGATCTGGGCAAGGTCGGCCTCGGGAGTGGATATAGGACGAATGCCGTAGTTGTCTACCAGCACCTGCAGCACGCCAGGGCTCACGAACGCCGGAAGCGTGGGGCCCAGGTAGATGCCCTTGATGCCCAAATGCAGCAGCGTGAGCAGGATGCACACCGCCTTCTGCTCGTACCAGGAGAGCACCATGGAAAGCGGCAAATCGTTCACACCGCAACCGAAAGCATCCGCCAGCGCGAGCGCGATCTTGATCGCACCGTAGGCATCGTTGCACTGGCCGACGTCCAACAGGCGCGGGATGCCGTCGATGCTGCCCAGATCCAGGTCGTTGAAACGGTACTTGCCGCAGGCCAGAGTCAAGATGACGGAGTCGGAGGGGGCGAGCTTGGCGAAGTCGGTGTGGTAGCTGCGCTCCTTGCGCATGCCGTCGCAGCCCGCCAGCAGGATGAAGCGTTTGATGTCGCCGGGCTTGACCGCATCGATGACGGCGGGAGCAACGCTCATCACGGTGTCGTAGCCGAATCCGGTGGTGACGCTGGTGCCGCCGTTGATGCCGGCGAAGGTCCGATCAGCGTCCCAACCGCCCAGCTCCAGTGCTTTGTCGATAAGGGCAGAGAAGTCCTTGGCGCCGTCTTCGCCCGCCTCGACAACATGCGCACCTGGGAAGCTCACGGGTCCGGTGGTGAACACGCGGTCGGCATACGACTCGTCTGGCTTCACCAAGCAGTTGGTCGTCCACAGGATAGGCGCGGGAAGGTCTTTGAACTCCTTGCGCTGGTTGTGCCACGCGGTACCGTAGTTGCCTTTCAGATGCGGATACTTGCGCAGCTCGGGATAGGCGTTCGCGGGGAGCATCTCGCCGTGGGTGTACACATTCACGCCGCGGCCTTCGGTCTGCTCCAGAAGCTGCTTGAGGTCGTGCAGGTCGTGGCCGGTGACCACGATGAAGGGTCCCGCCTCGACCTTGAGCTCAACCGTCGCAGGCTCGGGTTTGCCGTAGGCGGAGACGTTCGCTTCCTCCAAAGCGGCCATGGCGGCTAAGTTGACCTCGCCGCACTTGAGAACCAAAGGCAGCAGCTCGTCCATGCCCAGGTCGGAGCCGACGGCCCTCATGCCCTCGTAGAGAAACGCCGCCACAACAGGGTCCGACTTCCCCAACGCCTGTGCATGATAGGCGTACGCCGCCACGCCGCGCATGCCGAAGAGCAGCAGGCTCTTCAGGCTGCGGATATCCTCCTGCGCGTCCCACAGCAAGCCCATGTCGTACGAGCTAAATTCGCCCAGGGAAATAGCCTTCGCGCGAACGCGACGCTCAAGGGCGGCAATGGCCTTAGGGTCGAAGCTGACGTTGCTCACGCAGGCGAACATGCCCTCCAGCATAAGCCCGTCGGATTCGGTATCCCCCCTTCCGCCGCTCTCGGCTCGGGCCAAGGCGACCAATGTCCCGGTCAAATCATCTTGCAGCCGAGCCACGTCGGCGGTCTTGCCGCACACGCCGGCAGCTCCGGTGCAGGCGGTGCATCCCGCCGTCTGCTCGCACTGGAAGCAAAACATGTTCTCGTCAGTCATTTCGCGCTCCTCTACTCGGGGGTGTATTTTCGAAGCAACTACACTATACTGTGGTATCACATACATTTCTGTTGTAGAACCTACAGGTGAAACCAATGCTTGACATCCCTACTTCTTCTTCGATGCTATTCGCCGGCATAACCCAAGACGAAGCGAAGCTGATGCTGCCTTGCCTTGGGGCGACAAGAAGGGTTTTCAGCCGGGAGGAGCGAATCATGCGCGCCGGCCAGCCCACCGAATACCTCGGCGTCGTCCTGTCCGGGCGCGTACGGATCGAGGTCTCGGATGCCTGGGGCGAGACGACGATCTTGGAGATGCTGGGGCCCGGCTCGCTTTTCGCGCACGGCTACGCCTGCAGCATGGAGCCCCTCGACATCGACGTGCTGGCGGATACGGCCTGCGAGGTGATGCTGCTCAAAGCCGAGCGCATCATCCATTCCTGTCCTAAGCAGTGCGGCTGCCACGCGCACATATCCTCGAACCTCATGCGCGCCTTGGCGCTAAGCAACCTGGACATGAACCACCGCGCCATAGCCATGACTCCCAAGACCATACGGGGCAAGATCCTCGCCTTCCTATCGCAGCAGCAGAAGAAGGCCGGCACCCGCGCCTTCGCCATCCCCTACAGCCAGACCAAGCTGGCAAGCTACCTCAGCGTCGACCGCAGCGCGCTGTCGAACGAGCTCTCGAAGCTGCGCAAGGAAGGCGTCATTGACTACGAAGGCCGCACATACCGGCTGCTGTAGCGCACGACAGCTTCCTGCCATGCTGTTGCCAAAGTGAGTAGTCTCGGATGGCTTTCCCATGAGTCACGGAGCTGGCTGGGGGCTTCGCTTGCGTCCAGATCGATTTGTGCGCGTTCGAACTCCTACGCAGGCGATGAGGACCTCCGGGGATGCATCCCTGATGGACAGAAGCGGCGCGAGCTCCCTCTCTAGCGTCGATTCGGAGCTGATGTCGTATCTTGCTTAAACTCTCCTTCCCGGTTTCGAAACCGGGAAGGCAATATGCAAAAGGATGCGTCGAGGAACGAATCCCAGTCGCGCCATGTCGGCAGCGATGTCGGGGCGCATTCGCGCGTGCTACAATGCGGGCACCAGAGATGAAAACACGGTCCCCGTCGGGTAGTCGTGGGCGTGCGGGAGTCCGCATCAGTAACCTGCCTCCTTGGTTGTCCCTTCTCTGCATGGTCATCTACATAAAGGAGG
>JABLTN010119812.1_pt1 | contig 17432 bp, 14 predicted proteins | sample 7160141 | NCBI WGS metagenome assembly JABLTN01 (sample SAMN14651226, study PRJNA627086) | human gut metagenome | isolation source: feces | host: Homo sapiens | reverse complement strand
GGGTAACCGCCTACCGTGCTTATGCACGGGACAATCCGCTTATGCGGATTGTCTGTCTGAGGTTATTATATCACAAATCAAGTCGGCGTAAGCCGACACGGCGGTACGCCGTACTTTTGCCAACGGCAAAAGGATTTGATGATAAAATGTTCTCAGACAGGCGGGTAACCGCCTACCGTGCTTATGCACGGGACAATCCGCTTATGCGGATTGTCTGTCTGAGGTTATTATAATACATAAACGCACAATAAGCAATATCGTATTCAGCACAAACAGGTTACATTTTGTGCAAACGTCATTTTCCCCCACTTGCCAAAATAGCTTGAAATATGCTAAAATAAAAAGAAAAAGGCAGATGTATTATGATAAAAGAAATTAACAGAGATATTTTCCTGCTGTCGCAGAAGTCCGCCCCTGCGACAGAAAATGACAGGCAAACCGGCGAAGACCTGCTCGAAACATTGATTGCAAATTCCGAGCATTGTGTCGGCATGGCAGCAAATATGATAGGCATACTTAAAAACATTATCGCCATAAACGACAACGGCGATTACCTTCTTATGTACAACCCCGAAATAATAAAGTCAGACGGTGCTTATGAAACGGAAGAAGGTTGTCTGTCGCTTGACGGTTTACGGAAAACAAAGCGATACAAGAAGATAAAAGTGCGTTATCTTGATAGAAATTTCAAGATAAAGATAAAAACATATGAGGGCTTCACCGCTCAGATAATACAGCATGAAACAGACCACCTCAGCGGAATCATAATATAAAAATAACGGGTATCATTTTAGATACCCGTCAGCAGACAGTAATAATAAAGGGGCATGGATTTCAACCATGCCCCTTTTGCTATTTATTTAGATGTTTTCGCTGTCAACGGAGTTGACCATGTGCCGTACTGATTGCCTGTGGAATAGGACTTGAAAGCCCGTATTTTAAACTGATAGCTTGTATTTGACTTTAGTCCGTTTACAGTGTAGGTAGTTGTGCTTGCGTTTGTGATTCTTGCAACGTGTACCCACTTGTTTCCGTTCCATTTTTCAATGACGTAACCGCTTGCCGTTGTTCCCTTGTTCCACTGCAATGTCACAGAGTTTTTCGCTGTGGACTTAACTTTGAATCCACCAACACCATAGGGGTTAGTATTCACCTTTATAACCTTGCTCCATGAACCGTACTGCTTTTTAGTGCCGTAGGTCTTATATGCGCGGATACGGAACTGATAGCCGGCTGTTCCTGCCTTGAGATTTTTAACTGTATAGCTCGTTACAGTTGCCTTATCAGCCGTGTAAATAGTTGTCCATTTGCCATTCTTGTACTGCTGAAGCTCATAGCCGCTTGCGGTAGTGCCCTTGTTCCACTGTAATGTTACGGAAACGCTGAATTTAGATTTAACAGAGAATCCGCCTACGCCGTAAGGATTTGTGTTTACCTTTACTTCACTGCTCCACGAGCTGTATTTTTTTGTACCGCTGACTGTCTTGTACGCTCTGATTCTGAATCGATAGCCTGCTGTTCCCGCTTTCAGGCTCTTGACCGTATAAGATGTGGTTGAAGCAGAGGGAGTTGCTATAGTGACCCACTTACCGTTCTTGTACTGCTGTAATTCATAACCGGAAGCGGTGGAGTTCTTTGTCCACTGTAATGTAACCGATGTGCTTGTCTTGGAAGAGCATTTGAAACCGCTCACTGCGGTAACATTGGCATCAGACAGCTTGACGTATTTTATGTTGTTTTCATTTGCATAACGTTTTGCTTCACCGTCATAACCGTATATCGTAAAGCCGCTCTTTATGTAAATATCCCCGTTACTGTCAGCATTAAAGCAATAACCTATTGCATAGGGCATTATGTTCTTTACGCTTTTCGGTACTGTTATCTTTGTAAGCTTGTCGCAGTTCAGAAATGCCATGCTGTCTATATCACGCAGATTTGATGAGAGTGTTACACCTGTCAGCGATTTGCAGTCAATAAACGCAAACGCACCGATATATTTCACATTTGCCCCGAACTTTACTGAAGTCAGAGCCGACGCTCTTCCGAAAGCACCTTCGCCTAAAGATTTAAGTGAAGAAGGGAATGTCACAGATGTAAGTTTTTTAGCGTCTGTAAAAGCCACGCTGTCTATTACCGTAACTGTAGAAGGAACTGAGAATGCCTTATCTGTCTTTGCTACAGGATATTGCATAAGTATTGTTTTATTCTTATTGTACAGAACGCCGTTCTGAGATGAGTAATTCTTATTGGAATCCGCTACAGTGACCGATTTCAGATAATCGCTCTGTGAAAAAGCTCCTGTGCCTATAGTAGTAACACCTGCCGGAATCGAAACAGTTGTAAGGTATGTATCGGAGAAAGCACTAATACCTATTATTCTGAGTGAAGACGGTAATTTAACCGTTCTAAGCTCAGTAGATTCAAAAGCAGAATCGGCTATTCCGACTGTTCCTGCGGTAATGTTCGCATCGCTTATTTCATAGAAGCTGTCTACTACCCATTTATCAATATAAGCAATGTCCGCACTTTCAAGCTGATTGTTTACGATAGCTGTTCCGGTGAATGCGTATGTTCCTATACGCTCAACTGATGAAGGAATATTAGCCTTCTTCAAACCCGTACAATATGCAAAGGAAAGTGAACCGATGTATTTAAGTCCTGAAGGAAGATTCAGTGTTTTTATATTATAGTTTGTCTGGCAGGCGCTGTCAGCTATTCCGACAGTACCGTTCTTGACCGTCAGAGTGCCTGTGTTCGCACCGACAAGCCATTTTCCGACATACTTGGTTGATGATTTGCTCTGTTTATTAAGTATCTTCGTATTTTCAAAAACATCTGCACCTATAGACTTAACGCTGTCGGGGATAGTGACAGTTTCGAGAGAAGTGCAATCTCCGAAAGCACCGTATCCTATATCGGTTACGGTATTGGGGATAGTTACCTTTGTAAGCTTTGTGTTACCACGAAATGCGTTGCGTTCAATCTGAGTAACCTTAAAACCGTTGAGTTTCGACGGTATTGTAATGCTTGTTGCAGTGCCGCTGTAAGAAGTAATTGCGGCAGTATCGGCACCTGTAGCATAGATCTGATAATCGCCTGCTTTTTCAGCGCCAACTGTCAACGCACACACTATCGCTGCCACGGCAAAAACTAATGTACTGAGAAGAATTTTTTTGAGTTTCATATTTACCTCCGTTTTTTACGATAAAAATACATAGATTCTGACAGAACAAAACGAATTTGTATTTTTACGCTTTATAATTATACATCTCACAACTACGTTTTGTCTGCTGAAAAGATGCAATAAAGTAAAATATGGATATATGCACAAATTTTAAGGATTTTTTTGTTTATATTGCAAAAGCCGCCTGTGTAATGCAGACGGCTTAATATTAAATTATAATCAGTCAACGAGCTTTACAATCATATCCTTAGCGTCAACAGACTTAGTGATAACGCCTGTGTCAAGCATCCACTTGATATTGTTTGTCCATGTTTCCTCGCTCTGTGATAAGAAAGGTGCACCGTCCTTTTCAGCAAGAGAAAGTATAGTAGCTACACTCTTTGTTTCAACGTCCTTGTTGAGCGGGAAGTTTTCGGTGTTCTGATTCTTGAGCAGGTTCTCAACGCCCTTTTCGGGATTTGCCTTTACATGCTCATAGCCCTTCTTTGTCGCACGGAGGAATCTTGTCAGCTTGTCGGCGTTCTTCTCTGCGTTTTCCTTAGATGTTACGAATACAAGTTCGGTATAATCAGGCACGCCGTTTTCGGTAGGCTTGATATAGTTTACGGTAAAGCCCTGATTTTCAAGCTCAGGCACTTCGTGACTGATAAATCCGCCGATCGTAGCGTCAACCTGTCCTGTTGTCATAGAAGACATAAGCTCAAATCCGACATCAATAAGCTCCGCATCGTCCTCCTTAAGACCTGCGTTCTTAAGCATCGTCTTTACAAACGCTTCATTGAGGACAGATCCGCCGTAGCCTATCTTCTTGCCCTTTAAATCAGCTACAGTCTTTATGTTCTTGTCACCGAGCGACATAAGCACATTTACAGGATTCTGTACTGCCGCACCGATAGAAACAACGGGAATATTCTGATTGGCATTAGCCTGTATTACATCGTGCATATAGTAAAATCCTATATCCGCCTTGCCTGCGGAGGTCATTGAAATAGCGTCATTTGTGTTTGAGGGGAACTCAACCTTTATCTTAAGTCCTTCTTCCTCATAATAGCCCTCCTCTATAGCGTCATAGAGGAAAACGTGCGAGCCGTTGGGGTACCAGTCCAGTACAACAGAAACCTCCTCGAGATCCTTCGCTTCACTGCTTGCAGAAGAAACATCGGTACTGCCTCCTACCGTAGACAAAGCCGTGTTGCCTGCACAGCCGCACACGCCCAGCATAATAGCCGCCGCTGTGGCAACCGCCGTAAATCTTTTGTTTTTCATGTTAAATTTCCTTTCTCCATGTTATTAGTTTTCTTTCTATTGCACTGATAACAGCTACAACCAGCATTGCACACACCGCAAGAACAACTACCGGAGCAAATACTCCCGCACCGTCAAGCTGTGTCATCATACGTTTACTGAAATATCCCAGTCCGCTCTGCGCACCGAGCCATTCGCCCATTGCCGCTCCAAGAATACTGAGCGGTATCGCCATTTTTATTGCCGAAAAGAATGACGGCAATGCCGCAGGAAATTTCAGCTTGAAAAATATCGCCGTACCGCTCATTCCCATAGTCCTGAGCAGCTCCTCGTTTTCTCTTTTTGCGGATTTAAGTCCGTCGTGTACCGATATGGTTATCGGGAAGAATGTTATAAGCACCGCAACAAGCACCTTGCTCCATATGCCGTATCCGAGCCACAGCACAAAGAGCGGAGCTATCGCCGTTACCGGTATCGTCTGCGTTGTGACGATTACAGGGTATAACGCTCTTTCTACGCACTCAAAACGCTCCATCACAACGGCAAGCCCCACGCCGAGAACCACAGAAATAAGAAGTCCTATAAGCGTTACAAGCATTGTCGCAGGAGTATGTACCGTAAACAACGGCTCCCGAAGTTCCCATATTTTCACTGCGATCTGTGTCGGTGACGGCAGAATGTATGCCGCATTTATGCACATTGCGATTACCTGCCATAATATAAGCAGACCTATTCCGGTAAGCACTGCAGGAAGGTGTTTTTTCATATATTATCTCCCCTCTCTGCCTTTTCCGTAAGAAATGCCCTGACAAGTTCGTTTTTAAGCTCGACAGATGACGGGGTATACAGATCCTCACGGCAGGTGATATGACTTACATCAATGACCTTTATCTGTTTTACGGGTCTGCCGCTGAGCAGAAAGATTTTATTGCCGACAAGCATAGCTTCCTCGACATCGTGCGTCACCATCATAACTGTGGCATCAAGTCCCTTTACCTGCCCGATAAGCCAGTCCTGCATAGAGATCCTTGTAAGCGAATCCAGTGCCGAGAACGGCTCGTCAAGCAGCATAAGCTCCCTGCCGTGCCACAGCTGTACAAGCGTTCTTGCAAACGATACCCTCTGACGCATACCGCCCGAAAGTTCTGACGGACGTTTATTCTCACAGCCCGACAGCCCAACTTTTTCTATTGCCTCTTTCGCCTGCGAGATACGCTCGGCCTTTGACATAGGCAGTGCCTCAAGCGGCAAGGTCACATTTTTAAGTATGTTCCGCCACGGCATAAGCAGATCCTTCTGCGGCATGAATGCCGCCGTGCCGGTCGCCTCTTTCGGTGTTTTCCCGTTTATCGTGATACTGCCCTTATATTCCGTTTCAAGACAGGTCATAAGACGGAACAGCGTGCTTTTTCCACAGCCGGACGCACCGATAACGGTAATTATATCATTCTTTTCAGCCGAAAACGACAAATTCTCAAGCAGAAGATAATCGTCCTCCTTATAGCCGAAGGTGACATTGTTAAACTCAACAAAGGACATCTTATATATCCTTTTCGACTATCTTATAGTTGTGCATAAGCGGACCACTGCCCTTGCCTAAATCCAGCTTTGCGGCGATTGCTCCCGCAAGATATTCCTTTGCGTTTGTTACAGCCTGTACCTTATCTGACGTTAAAGCAAGGTTGCAGGCTATGGCAGATGAGAATGTACATCCTGTGCCGTGCGTATTCGGATTATCTATGCGCTTGCCGTTTATCCAATGATTTTCACCGCCGACATAAAGCAGATCATCAGCTGTATCGTCAAGATGACCGCCCTTTATTACTATTCCGACGGTTGAAGGGAGCTTATCGGAAAGCGCCTTTGCCGCCTTTTCCATTTCTTCTCTTGTGGTTATCTTCATACCGGTCAGCACCTCAGCCTCCGCAAGATTCGGCGTGATAATATCCGCAAGAGGAAGAAGCCTTGTCATAAGTGCGTCGGTAGCGTCCTCGCTGATAAGACGGCTGCCGCTGGTCGCTACCATTACAGGATCGGCTACTATATTCACAGCCTTGTATTCTTTCAGCTTTTGCGCTATCGCCTCGATTATTTCAACGTCGCTTACCATACCTATCTTAACAGCATCGGGACGAATATCGTTAAATATGCAGTCTATCTGATTCTTCAGAAAATCAGCCGAGCTGTTCATAATACCGTATACGCCCGTTGTATTCTGCGCCGTAAGCGCCGTGATTGCGCTCATTGCGTACATTCCGTGCATCGTTATTGTCTTTATGTCAGCCTGTATTCCCGCACCGCCGCTGCAGTCCGAGCCGGCTATTGTAAGTATCTTTTTCATAATATCAGGTCCTTTCTTACTTTGATGAACTTTCCGCTGCTTTTTCGGCTTTAGCCTTTAAATCTATGACAGCAGACGAAATATCGTCAGCCGCAAAAATTGCCGATACTACCGCCACTCCGTCAAGGCCAAGCCCCTCAAGCTGTGATATGTTATCCTTATTTATACCGCCTATCGCAACCACAGGTATTTTGACCGAATGTGCAACATCGGACAGCACCTTGTGATCTATCGCACCTGCGTCCGTCTTTGTCGAGGTCACAAATGCCGCACCGCTTCCGAGATAATCCGCACCGCCGTTTTCCGCCTCCAGCGCCTCTTTTACATTATGAGCGGATACGCCTATTATCTTATCCGCTCCGAGATATTCTCTTGCGGCTTTTATGTCAAGGTCATCCTGTCCCAGATGAACACCGTCTGCGTCGATTTCCTTTGCCAGCTTTACGTTATCGTTGATAATAAGCGGAACATTGTACTGCTTGCATATCGGCTTCAGCTTAAGGGCGATCTCTCTGAAATGCTCATAGCTTGTGTGCTTTTCACGAAGCTGGAATATTGTAACTCCGCTCTTTATCGCCTGCTTTGCCTGTGACAGAAATTCCTCGTCACTGTTGCTCCACGCTCTGTCGCTTACCGCATATAAAAGCATCTGCTTTGGTGTTATGTTCATATATAAACTCCTTTCGGGCAATAAAAAACGCATACGGAACACCACCGTATGCGCTGTTTTACTTACGTTGGCATTACCCAAATCAAGTTATCGGTCGGAAATTTCATTTCCCTCTCAGCCTGTCAAACAAGCTCCCGTTCGCTTTTTTCAGTTATCTAATACATTTTACAACAAAATATGTTCGTTGTCAATGTCAAAATCTGCCTTTTTAATAATATCAACCGACTTTTTATCGTCCGTCTTGACGCAGACGCTTATATAGTAATCTTCATTATTAAAACGTGTGCCGTAATGATAAAAAACCGCACCACTTTCAAAAAGCGTCCTGCCGTTCTCCTCATCAAAGCACTTCATCTTCAAATCGGAGCCTACCCCTTCGCCTGTCATTTTGGCATAGCTTTCTTTGAGCGTCCACAGCCGTGAAAATGCCTTGTCGCTGTCTGCCGAAGTCAGAATATGATTTGCTTCACTGTCGCCGTAGCACCTTTTCATAACAGCACCGCTTGTACGGCGCACGCTCTCGCAGTCAACCCCTACAGGAGTTTTTGACAAAACAGTCACAGCAAGTCCGTCACAGTGAGAAATGCTGAAATAAACAGGATTTCCCTTGATATACGGTTTTCCGTTTTCGGCTTTTACTATATCGTTTTCCGAAAAATCAAGTCCGATATGTGAAAACGCTTTTTCAAGCAGTAATATTCCGCATTTATGAGAATACCCGTGATAGCCGGATTTGATTACAGATTTTTTCTTTATCGGAGATACGAATATAAGAGGTTTTTCAAAGTTCATCAGCAAAGCCCCAATCCGAGAAAATCATTAATGTTCTTCCACAGCACCTTTTCCTTGACATCCTCGCCGAGCGGTATCCTATCAATAAACTCAAGATCCTTGTCCGCTCTCCACATAGGATAATCTGTACCGAAGAATACCCTGTCGCAACCGAACTTTGTAATAAGCTCTGCGGCTTTTTCGGGTGTCATAGAATAGAAAGAGCTGCTGGTATCTACCCATATATTATCAAGTCCCACAAGCTCACGCTCCGCCTTTTCCCACTCCGACCATCCGCCGAAATGAGCGGCAATAAAGCGTGTATGCGGATATTTTCTCGCTATTTCCGCCATCAGTGACGGGTTCGAGTAGTTATAACGCTTATCGCCTGTATGAATAAGAAACGGCAGCTTATCACCTACCGCATTATACAGCCTGCAAGCCTTTTCATCGTTTATAGCGAATTTCTGAAAGTCCGGATGTAGCTTTATCCCGTGAAGACCGAGAGAAATAAGCCTGTCGATCTCCTCTTCCATGCCTTTCATATCCGGGTGTAGTGAACCGAATCCTATCAGCTTATCCGGGTACTTTTCTACCGACTTCACGATAAAATCATTGATTCTCTTTACCTGGTGCGGCACTGTGGCAACAGACTGTACAACATACTTCGAAACGCCGCACTCATCGCCCTGCTTTATAAGCATATCTGCCGTACCGTCAAAGTTCATATACAGATTGTAGAAACTACCGATATTGTCTGTCGCTTTCTGTGCGATTTTATCGGGAAAAATATGAGCGTGTGCGTCTATTATATATTTACTGTAACTTAACATATCATTCTCCTTAATAATATGCCGGAATGTGATAAACGGCGGTGTACCACTTAACGTACACCGCCGTTTTCAGCGAAGAATCAATTATTCTTCGTCTTCAGGAACATAACTCATAATGGCATCAATACCTGCGCTGGTAAGTTCATATTCCTTCTCCAGCTTGTCCAGATACTCAAGACCCTTAGGCTCAATGTGATAATAAACACGAGTACGTCTTCTACCTACAAGTTCAAGACGATCAGCAATAAGCTCCTTGTCCAGAAGTCTGTAAAGCGTAGGATACATAGAACCTTCAGTGATTCTGAATGTGCCGTTGCTTCTCTTGCCGATTTCCTGAGTCAGCTGATAGCCGTACATTTCCTCACCCTTTAAGAGATGAAGAATGAGCATCTCGAGTGTGCCTCTTTTAAAGTTTTCCTTTATTCCCATCATAAGATAACTACCTCCTTATCTTTATTTAATATTATTGCACATCTCAACAAAAAAGTCAATATTAATCGTTGCATTTTCATAGAAATAACACATTTATTTTTTAAAATATAAAGAAAATCAGAGCAATTAAAGCAGTTTACATATTATTAGTGCGATTTGTTATTAATTACGCATACGATTTATCATAATTACAAGCAAATTAAAATTGACACCGGAATAAAAACGCACTGTAAGCCGATGATAAATAAATCTTATTGTTTTAGTATTCAAAAATATATCAAGCAGTGAATCGGTTAATTTTTATTAAACAAAACAGTTATATAACACTCGCAGATATAATTACATCAAAATACCGCCTATAGCTGTTCCGGATAGCTTCCGCCAATACTCTTTCTCACACTTTTTAACAGAAAAACGCCTTCACTTAAGTTTCAAAAGGCTTAAGCAAAGGCGTTTAATATCCGCTTTATCCTACTGCGGTTTCAATTCTTAAAACGATCCGCCTGCGGCGATCATTTCAGCAAACGCATAGCAAACTATATCGGGTGTCTTTACATTCTGAATCTTTGTAATGAGCTGAGGAATGTTTGCCGAGATCTCTGTGCTGAACTGTTCAAGAGCGGCGCTGTCGTTAATATCGACCGTATTTGAATCATTTACTTTGGGGAGTGCCTCGTCAACATAAGCTATTTCCTTGCTGTCTGCCTTGATAGAAAGCACTTCTGTGCCGTTTGAAGCAACCGCAATGTCAAAAGTACCGTTGTTGCCGTCCATAGCTACGTTTAACTTTACCTCAAAGCTCTCGTTGTCGTCTGTCGTGACCTTTAAATTATATGTGCCGTTACCGTTTGTTGCGTCAAAAGAGTAATCAGCCGTGATAGCCGCTTCGCCGTTAAATGTTACAGAACCTGTACCGGTGTAGTTATTGCCGTTTACAGTACCCTTTGCACCTGCGTACAGCGTATCGCCTGAGATTGACGCTGTCAGCGAATAATCAAACTGTGCATTGTCCGAGTATGTTACGAGAAGGATTTCTATCTCGCCTGAAATTGTTATCTTTCTGCCGATGATATTGTTATCCTTGGCATAAACGATCATTGTAGCCATTACAGACTTGAGTTCGTCCTCTGTCGCATCCTTTGTAGCATCGTCTACAAGCGTCTTGAGATACTGGAATGAAGCGTTGTTGATTCCAAGCTGTGAAAGAACGTCCATTATCTTGCTTTCCTTTTCAACTGCATCAAGTACGTCCTTGCAGAAAGCAATTATATTTTCGGCTGTGAAATCAATTGTGTACGATGTGCAGTTTACAGTGCCGTCCGAAACCTTTAATGAATCCGACTTATTCTCCGTTGCGGTGAAATTCTTGAAGTAAGCGTCTGTTATGATCTCAATAGCCTTGTTGATAGTTTCTTCGTCGATATTCTTTAAAATATCCTCATATCCCGATGATGACGAGGGCATTTCATCTGTAGCATCCGAAAGAGTAAGTATATTGCCGATATCGGATTTGCCCGAAGAAATATCCTTCATTGAAGAAGCAAGCTCATTGACATCCATTACTATGTACTTTTCGGTAAGATCGGGAACAGTAAAATACAGCTTATCTCCCGACATCCAGTATTTTACCGTAAGATACTCATCACTGCCGGCAACAAGTGAAGCTGTACCCGAGCCTTTTTCCGCAGAAGCATCCGCATAGCTTGTCGCCTTGATTACGGTAGGAGCAACATCGGCATTAATGCCCAGTACATCCTTTGATACAGATACGGTAAAGGTCTGCTCGATACCCGTCTTTATATTCTTAGCACCGCCGAAAATTTCATCGGCTTTCTTCTCTGCCGCAGCAAAATAGTTCTTTTCAAGAGTTTCGTATCCGCCGCCGGACTTTCCGAAAACTCCCGCAAAATATAAAGCAAGAGGTATTCCGCCGACTACGATAACAGCCGCAAGTACAATAAGGATTATCTTGAGCGCACTGCTTTTCTTCTTAGGCGGAACTACCGCAAAGCTGCCTGCGTCATAAGCCGGCATACCCTGCTGCATATACTGTCCGTCAGCCTGTGCAAACTGCGCCTGCTGATTGAACTGGGACTGTGCTTGCTGTGCATACTGGTTGAACTGGGGCTGACCCTGCTGTGCATACTGGTTGAACTGGGGCTGACCCTGCTGTGCAAACTGCTGAGGCTGTGCCTGCTGTGCATACTGCTGGGGCTGTGCCTGCTGATTGAACTGGGGCTGTGCCTGCTGTGCATACTGCTGAGGCTGCTGGGGCTGATCGCTGAATTCATTCAGTGCCTGCTGCCAGTTTGTCTGCTGTTCATTCATGTTGTTATTTTCCATGATGTGTCCTTTCGAGATGTGAATTGATATATTTCCTGTTAAAAAATACGGCTAACCGCATTATCTGCTTACATTTTACCATAAAAATGGCTGAAAAGCAAGTCGGCAATATAAAAATTATATGGCAATGACAGTATTTTCAGCCGATAACAGAATATTTTCATCTGTAATCCTGAAGATTTAGTAAATATAGCTAAAACAAAACTGCTGTAACCGTCAGTTACAGCAGTCAGTAAATCATATTATTTTATATTTTGCTTTCAAGGTCAATACACGTTCTGCACTTTCCTCAATACGACTTATACTTATTTCTCCGCTGTTCACGGCATTCAGTACTGCGTTGAAGGATTTTTCAAGGCTTTCAGGCATGAGAATAATATCAGCACCCGCCTTTACAGCCATAACAGCCGCTATATCGGACGTATAGCTGTCAGCAACCGCTCCCATAGCCATAGAATCCGTAATGATTACTCCGTTATATCCAAGCTCATTGCGTAATTTACGGGTGATAATCTCATAAGACAGCGACGAGGGCAATTTATCAATAGAGGTGACGGTAATATGCGATACCATTATTGTATCAGCCTTATCAAGGGCGGAAATGAACGGTACAAGCTCACAGGCTTTTAGCTCGTCCCACGACTTATTAACGCTGACATATCCCGAATGAGTGTCATCCTTCGTGTCGCCGTGTCCGGGGAAATGCTTAAGCGTTCCCATAATGCCGCTGTCGTGCATTCCGTCAAGCTGTGCCGAAACCATACGGGCGACTAAGGCCGGATCACTGCCATAGGAACGATCGCCTATCACTATATTCTGCGGATTTGTATTTGTATCGGCGACAGGCGCGAAATCAAGGTTGAAGCCGAGTTCTTTTAGGTACGAGCCAATCTGCCTGCCGACCTCCTCCGCCTTTGACGCATCGCCTGACTTGCCTATATCTTCCATACTCTTATAACTTGCTACATTGAAAAAATCAGAATTTGCAATGCGGGCAACTCTTCCGCCCTCTTCGTCAACGGCGATAAAAAGCGGATATTTACTGCTGCTTTGCAGGTCGGAGATGAACATCGGTAATTGCTCGGCGCTTGTAATATTCCTGCTGAAAAGCGCTATACCGCCGACAGGGTATTCTTCAATACGGCTGATAACGGCATCGTCAACACGGTCTGTAGCCGGCGCTGTTTCGGCATTGCTGTTTTCGGCAAGAGCTTCCGGACGTACAATAAACAGCTGTCCTACCTTTTCCCTCAGCGACATTTTGCCGAGTACGTCTTTTGTGGTACGTACCACGGTTTCATCATCGTTGAAAATAAATTTTTCGGTACTTGCATTTTCATCAACTACTGTCACTCTCTGTGCACACGATGATGTAAGAATTATGGAAAGCGACATAAGTATTGAAGCTACTTTTTTCGTAAATTTTTCCATTTTTATTTCTGCGCCATACACAGCTTGTAATAGTCACCCTTCTTCGCCATAAGCTCATCGTGCGTGCCTGCTTCGGTAATGCCCTTATTGCTGATGAACATTATCTTGTCGCAGTTCTTGATTGTTGAAAGTCTGTGAGCGATAATAAAGCTCGTTCTGCCTTTCAACAGCTCCTGAAGACCCTTCTGCAATTCCTTTTCGGTCTTTGCGTCAATAGATGAAGTCGCCTCGTCAAGAATCAGTATCTTCGGATCGGATATAAGCGTTCTCGCAAAGGATACAAGCTGACGCTGACCGCCCGAAAGCTGCGAGCCGCCCTCGTACATCTCGGTCTTATATCCGTTTTCGAGCCCCATGATAAATTCATCTGCACATACCGTTTTTGCCGCCGCCCTTATTTCTTCCTCGGTGGCGTCCAGCTTGCCGTACCGGATATTATCCTCTATAGTGCCTGAGAATATGAAGCTGTCCTGCATCATAATACCCATCTTTTCACGCAATGAGTGAAGCGTGACCTTGCTTATATCGTTTCCGTCTATGTACACCGCACCGCCCGTAAGGTCATAGAAACGTGACAGCAGATTTACAATAGTAGTCTTGCCGGCACCCGTAGGGCCAACAAGCGCAATGCTCTCTCCGGGCTTTACCGTAAAGCTGACATTTTCGAGGATGTTCTTTCCCTCTTCATACGCAAACGTAACATCACGGTATTCCACCTCGCCCTTAATATCAGGCATTTCATAAGCGTCATCGGCATCCTTTACGTTCACAGGCTCGTCCATTGTTTCGAATATACGCTCAAGATAAGCCACCGCATTTACAAAGTTGTTGTAAAGGCTTGCGATATTGATTATCGGCTGCCAGAAGCGTGAGGAATAGTTGCTCATCGCAAGTATCGAGCCGAGCGATACCGCCGGATAGCCTATAACGAGCAGTCCGACAAAGTACAGTGCCGAATCGACCACCGCTCTTATATTGTCTACCGAGAAGCTGACAAAGTTGTTTACCGTGACTGCCTTCATCCACGCTTTTCTGTAGGCTGTTGACAGTCTGCGGAATATGCCGAGGTTTTCGTTCTCCCTCGCAAAGCTCTGCGTTACACGCATACAGTTAATGCTCTCCGCAAGATATGCCGTCTGGTTGGAGTTCTTGTTTGAAACTCCCTGCCACGCCCTTCTCTGCTTGTTTTTCAGTATTATCATCACAATAATGAACACGGGAACGCCCGCAAATATAACAAGCGCCAGCCTTGCGTCAACCGAGAACATGAATATCGTTATGAATATAAGGTTGAATATTTCAAGAATGAAGTTGATTATGCCGTTTGTCAGCATATCCGATACATTATTCACATAGTTTACGACACGAACAAGTATCTTACCCTGCGGTCTGTCGTCATAATACTGGAACGGAAGCTCCTGCAAGTGTGCAAACAGGTCTTTTCTTATATCGTATATCATAAGCTGACCGGCTTTTGTCATAATACGCTGACGTATATTTCCGAGTACAACGCTGACAATTATAGACAGCAAAAAGCCTATCGACAAAAATACTATATAAGGGATATTTCCGTCTGGTATCGCCACATCGACCGCCTCTTTTGTAAGCAAAGGGCCGATAAGCGCAACTATTGCCGATATTGCAGACAGCGAAAGTGCCAGTATCATCTTCCACTTATAACGCTTTACATAAACCATTGCACGTTTGAAATGCTTGAAATCAAATGGTGTCTCAAGTCTTTCGTCAACGTCAAATTTGTTTCTTGCCATTTAAACCGCCTCCTCTTCATTACCGTTCTGGAGGGTATATATTTCATAGTAATATCCACGCTGCTTCATCAGCTCATCGTGCGTACCGCATTCCTTTATGCGACCGTCCTCAAGGATAACGATCCTGTCTGCATATCTTGCGGAGGATGTACGCTGAGCTATGATAAGCTTTGTACACTCAAAGTCAAGATTATTGAGGTTTTCCTGTATCTCTGCCTCTGTTTCCATATCAAGTGCAGAGGTGGTATCGTCAAGTATCAGTATCGGCGGACGGATAGCCATAGCTCTTGCAAGTGCTATTCTCTGCTTCTGACCGCCGGACAGACCGACGCCCCTCTCTCCTATTATGGTATCATACTGTTCGGGCATCTTCTCAATAAAATATGCCGAGGCAAGATGAGCAAAGTTCTTTACATCTTCAAAAGGCAGGTCGGATCTGCCGTAGGCTATATTGCCGTCAACCGTATCCGAGAACAGCAATACCTCCTGAGTAGTCATACCGATATTCGCACGAAGTACATCAGGCTCATAATCCTTGACGTTCTTTCCGTCAACATATACTCCGCCCTCCGACGCATCGTAAAATCTCGCTATAAGGTTCATCAGCGTTGTTTTTCCCGAACCCGTAGAGCCCATTATTACAACGGTTTCTCCGTGTCTGATATGAAGATTTATATCATGAAGCACGGTAACATCTCCGAATTTTGCAGTTACGTTTCTGAACTCTATATCGCCGTTAAGACGGGGACGTTCCTTGCTGTTATGATTATTCTCTATATGCGGACGTGCATAGTATATATCTATTATCTTTGATATACTTGCAAAGAAACGCTGTAAATCGTTTATCAGCATACCGATATTTCTCATAGCGTTTGCTATTGTCCATAACAGTCCGGAGAATACGGTATACTGAGCTATGGTTATCCTGCCGTTTATGACGAAGATACCGCCGACAAGCATCTGTACAGCCCAGAGTGCCTGTGCAAGCGTTTCTATGTATGGCTGGAATGTGAGCCATACCATAGCCGCCTGCTGATTATGCTCGCAGTAATCCCTGTTGTACTTATCGAAATCTTCCTTTTCGTATTCCTCACGGGCAAAAGCCTTTACGACACGGTTTGCGGCAATATTCTCCTGCGCCTTTGTGTTAAGCCTTGACAGCTTCTCACGCAGTACCACATACTTAGGGCCTACTCTTTTCGAGAACATACGGGTCACAATAAACAGTATCGGGGTAAGCGCAAGTATGCAAAGTGTCATCAGCCAGTCAAGCGTAAAGAAATATATAACTGTAAAGAGGAACAACGCACAGCTTTCAACCACCATCATTATTATCCAGGCGATAGAATGACGTATCATATCAAGGTCGCCCGTAAGCCTTGTTACAAGGTCGCCTTTTGTATGAGTGTCAAAGAAGTGCATATCCTGATTCTGAATACGCTCAAAAAGCTCGTTTCGCACCTTCTGCAGCACTCCCTGCGATACTATCTCATACAGAGTTTTTGCAAGGAACTGAAGGCAGGTACGCACGAATACGAATAAAATCATCGCAACGCAAAGCAATATCAGCAAATCACGCTGATTTTCAATGTTCTTTAAAGCGTCGGGCGAGGATATAAATATACTGATTATCTGTTCTACGATCATCGGTCCTGTAAGGAAGAATGACTGTATCACTACAGACAGACACAGCGCAACGGCATACACCGCACGGTAGCCCTTCATCTTTCCGAGCATCCATTTGAACTGGAACATTTCACCACACCTTTCCTGTTGTCCGCCTAAATAAAGATAAAAATTTACCTAACGGCAGACCAAATTCGGTAATCGTTTTCATATTTTGTGCAAAGCCTTGCAATAAACGCTCCGCACAAGCTCTCTTTCTTTTTACAAAGCCGATATTACACGGAAAAATCGATTTTGCTTTGGGTATTTTAGCACAATGCCAACAGGCTGTCAAGGGGGTTTTGAAAAATATTTATTTATTTTTTGCAGGCTAATAAATTAAGTGAAATAAATTGCTTTTTTCAGGAATTTTTAAGCTGATATGTAAACATATTTTCAAAATGAATAATTTCGTTTGTATGTTGCTTGCCCTATTGTAATAATCATAATTTTATGGTAAAATTATGTCAGCTTGAAGGAAAAGTCTGTTTTTGAAACAAACTTCTGACTTACTATCCCTATCCCCTTTACGACACTCTGATGGCTTTGCCTCCTGCAAAGCTCGGTGTGTCCTTATTTCGGCATCCTTGCCGAAAGCCCCTTTCCCGGGTGAAAGGCTGTGTATGCTTTGTTGGCTCTGCATCTGTTCAATTGTGGTCGTTTGTTGTCGGTGCGTCCTGCACCGACTTTGTTCGACCACTTGTATGCGTCCTTGCATAGAGCCTTTTGGCATACACGCCCGGCATCC
>JABLTN010019358.1_pt1 | contig 17438 bp, 16 predicted proteins | sample 7160141 | NCBI WGS metagenome assembly JABLTN01 (sample SAMN14651226, study PRJNA627086) | human gut metagenome | isolation source: feces | host: Homo sapiens | reverse complement strand
TCAAAGCTCTCCGGCAAGGTGGAAGCATCAATATATTTGTCGCCATCCTTCAGACCGGCCTTCTGGGCAATTTCTGAAACTGTCGCCGGATTATCACCGGAAATAACCTTAATTGCCACATGCTGTGCTTCAAAATAAGCAAATGTGGACGGTGCTTCTTCTCTGACACAGTCGGAAATAACAATCAGCGCTGCAGGTTTTGGTGTTCCCACCGTACCATCGGCACTTGAAATCTGATTCGTCTCTGCCAGCAAAAGCACACGATAGCCCTGCAGTGCATAAGTCTCGCTCTTCTTCAGCAATTCTTCATCATTCTTCATAATGAATTCCGGCGCACCCAGCACATAAGCTCCGTGCTCGCCAAAGGCAATAGCACGATATTTTCTCGCAGAGGAAAACGGAATCAGATCCGTTGTCTGCCATTTCTGCGTCTTTTCAAAATAATTCATCAAAGCCTGCTGGGTCGGATTGACATCATTGAATGCAAATGTGATCTCATTCATGACCTCTCTGATCTTCTCATCCGACATAGTACCGCAAGGCACAACTTCCACCACTTCCAAATCACCGGTAGTGATGGTACCGGTTTTATCCAGGCAAAGCACATTCACACGGGCCAGTGCTTCAATAGCTTCCATCTCCTGCACCAATGCCTGCTTTCTTGCCAGACGGCCAACACCCAAAATAAATGAAACACTGGTCAGAAGTACCAGCCCTTCCGGAATCATACCGATAACACCGGCAACGGTGTTGACAATGGCATCGGATGTGGTGGTTCCCTCAATGGCTCTCTGAGAAAGGAAAAGCAATATACCAACCGGTACAATCAGGAAACCGACAATCTTGATAATCCTGCCGATGGAATCCTGCATTTCCGATGTGGCACGCTTTTTGTCTTTGGCTTTGGCTGCCAGAATCGTAGCATAATTCTCACTGCCCACATGAATAACCCTTGCCACACCGCTTCCGGCCACAAGAAAGCTTCCCGACAACATCTCATCGCCTTCATGCTTCTTCACAGCCACAGATTCACCGGTAATCATGGATTCATTGACTTCAATGCCCTGGGCTTCCAGAACCACACAGTCCGCACCAATCTGATCACCGCTTTCCAGCACCATCACATCATCCACAACAAGCTCATCCAGCGGTATCTGCTTCTTCGTGCCGTCCCTGATAACCGTCGCCTTCGAGGCTGTAATCACAGACAACTTATCCACAAGACTCTTGACCTTTAACTCCTGAATAATACCAATGACTGAATTGGCAATAATCGTAAACATAAAAGTCAGATTCTTAATCTGTCCTGTCATCAGAACAAGTGCACCGAGAAAAACATTCAGAAAGTTAAAGAACGTACATAAATGCGCCCGAAAAATCTCTTTCTTCGTTCGGGATATACTGTTAGTGGTGGTATTGACCTTTCCCGCTTCAACTCTCTGGCTGACTTCACTCCCAGATAATCCCTTATAATCTTCCGTCATAAAATCATCCTTTTTATATGGTACATCATGCATCATAACTGCCGTTGTACACTTACCTGTCACTCATTTCACAAGGTTACTGTATTGATCATTCTACAGGTACAAAAACACCATTCTTCAATTCATATGGTGTTGTCTGGTAAACAAAATAATTCATCCAGTTAGAATAAATCCACTGTCCGTGGGCACTCCACTTCATCTCCGGCTGCTTCGTCGGGTCATCATCCGGGAAATAATGCTTCGGCACTTCCGGATTCATTCCCTTCTCTGCATCCCTGAAATATTCTTTCGCCAATGTATCCACATCGTACTCTGAATGGCCCATGATAAAGAACTGGGAATCATCCGCACTGCCCACAACATAAACACCGGCCTCCTCGGAAGCCGCCATAATTCTCAGTTCCGGCACCTTCTCGATATCCTCGGCTCTCACTTCCGTATGACGGGAATGCGGCGCATAAAATGTATCATCAAAACCTCTGAACAGTCTGGACTTCTTATTCAGCACTTTATGGGAAAATACGCCGGAAATCTTCTTGTCCAGAATATACTTCGGAATACCGTAATGATAATAAAGCCCCGCCTGGGCCCCCCAGCAAATATGGAAGGTAGAATGCACATGTGTCTTACTCCACTCCATAATCTCGCATAACTCATCCCAGTATTCCACTTCTTCATATGGCATCATCTCCACCGGCGCACCGGTAATGATCATACCATCATAATTCTCATCCTTAATCTGGTCAAATTCCTGATAAAAAGCAATCATATGCTCTTCAGATACATTCTTCGACTCATGGGTCGCTGTCTGCAAAAGCGTAATCTCAATCTGCAGCGGCGTATTGGAAAGGCGTCTCAGAATCTGCGTCTCTGTCTCAATCTTCGTCGGCATCAGATTCAGAATCACAATCTTCAAAGGACGGATATCCTGAGACAAAGCTCTCGTCTCCGTCATCACGAAAATGTGCTCATCCTCCAACACGGACTTTGCCGGCAAATCATCCTGTATTTTAATCGGCATGTTGTCGTCTCCTCCTAAATCTATCTGTCTGCATGTGCAGACAAAACTCAATAATCAAACTAAATATCCATTAAAAATCACTGCGCATCCATGCGGAGCGTTTACCACAGGCGGAATTTATACTCCAATTATGATAAAAAGGCTCCCATCCTTATTTTCAGCGGAATTGGGAGCAAATTCCATGTATAATAGATATTGTAATTTTTTTTGCATCTTCTGTCAAGGACGATTGACTGACTTATTTCTTATATTATTCTTAATTGTTGCATCCCGGAAAGATATTCTTTTTTCTAACCAGTCGACAAATCGGAATTAAATACAGATAGCATGCCGCTGCAAGACAATATACCGGTGCACCAATCGTAGCTGTCGGCACAGCTCCTGCAATGGACCACGGAATAAGTGCCGAAATCAAAACGGCAGAATCTTCCAGATCAACTGCTCTCTGCGAATTTTCTTGTTCTTTATACAAAACACAGCCCAGCTGCTCTGTCATCATGATCGCGATTGTCTGATTGCATCCGACCATACTTGTAACAACAGAAAGCAGCACGATACATAAAAATCTTCCCGTCTTTTGAGAGATTGTTTTTACATATTCCGTTATGCCATCCAACATTCCGGTGCCACTGAAAATCCCGGAATAAGTAGATGTCATACAGACAATCATCAAAACCTTCTTCATCGATAGCAGGCCACCGCCATTGATCATCTGCGCAGCCACCGGATCCCCGGCCCTGTATCCTGTCAGCATGATCCGGATAATTTCCGCTGCTGATCTGTGTTGAAACACAACACAAAGGATGACTGCACATACAATACTGAGCGTCATCGACTTCTTCACATCGACACGCAGCATTGAAAGTCCAAGCACAATAACAGCCGGCAAAATCATCCATCTATTCAGCTGAAACTCTTTTGCAAAAACATCCGATATGGAAGCGGCATCAACCTGATTGATGCCACAAAGTCCAATCGCCCCATAGATGATACACGTCAGGGCAAAAGGAACTGCTGCAGTCCTTAACATATTTCGGATATTATCAAACAGATTCGTCTCTGTCACAGAGGCCACGAGAATTGCGCTGCTTGAAAGCGGTGAACATCTGTCACCAAAAAAACAGCCTGAAATCACCGCGCCACCGCTGATTACCGGATTAACACCTGCTGTACCGGCAATCGTCATACTGATCACACCCATGGTTGCAGCTGTTCCAAATGAAGTCCCTGTCATAAAAGAGACAAGACAATTCATCAAAAAAATGGTCACGATCAGAATAGATGGCTTAAATAATCCCGCTGCGGATGATACGATATAAGCGATCGTACCATCTGCCCGCCACATTGCTGTCAAAATACCGACAATCGCCAGCACAATCAGGACATTCACAGCCTTTTTTATGCCATTGACTGCCATCCGTATTAAATCATCCAGCGCAAAGCCACACCTGATGCCTGCAGCAAGTATAAGAAGCAGCCCTGCAAGTAGTATTGTAATTATCATTGATCGACTCCTTTGACACGGCCGCACTGTGAAGCGCCCGTTTATCTCTTTCATTATTATAGCGATTATCACGGCCGCCTACAAGTTCCAAATCACTGTTTTTTTACCCACCTGGGACCACCCGCTTTCAGCTCAAATGATACAATAATATCATAAAAACAAGTAAACCTATCATTTAGATTTTTATATCCGGGAGGTATCACCTATGACATTCGCAGATGAATTACGCAGCAGCAAAGGCCCACAGCTGACGAAAGAAGAAATAGCAGGCAGACAGTACTGGCTGAACTTTCATGTTAAAGCTGTTCTTGAAGAATTGAAACGCTTGGCTCGCAGCCAAAATAATGCCGGTAAGTATTCTGTTTCAGGCTATTTGGCCTATGATGGCTATGATAAAGATTATTGGCGCCTTCTTCCAATCAAAGATAAACTCCTTCCTCGAGATGATATAGGTGCCGGCAGTTTTGGTGTTAAAAATGTCTGTTACTCAGATTGTATCAACGATTTAAGAAGCGAAATTGAAAAGGGATTGAAACAGCTCGGTTTCAAAGCATCTGTTAAAAAAATAGACGTGCAATTCTACAAAGAAACAGATGGATTTTTAGGTAGAAAAAGACTTGAAAAAGATGGCACTGATACAACCCTCAGAATTGACTTTTCATGGTAAAAGGACAGGTGAATACAATGGCAGAATCTTTTATTAATCAGGTAAAACGAACTTCCAGTATAAAAACATATGAATATGAGGATTTCTTAATAAAAGGCGAAGTTAAAAACGCAAAGAATATGATAACAAAGGCAATCCAAGCCCAAAAATCTCACGTCACCTGGTGCTATGACTATGATGATTATGACTCATATACTTCTTTATGGAATGATATTGATAATAGTCATCCTATGACCAGAAACTACAAAACTGATAACCGTCACACTGCTGCTTTTAACTGGTCTGGCAGTATGGAGAATACGATAGCAAATATATTGGCAGATGGTGATTCAATGAAACGGTTAAACCCACCAAAAGTTCCTCAACATGTCGATTTCAAATATATTGAAAAAAATCTTGAAAAAGAACTTTACCACCTTGGCTGCAAATCCGTCAGCTTATATATTGGCCCGAAAACAATACAAGAAAGAAGACTGAAGAAAAAAGGCATCTTCAACGATACCTATGAAGAAGTCTCTCTGACTGTCCTCAAATGGATGGTTTCATTACCCTGGTAATACAAAGAACACATTTTTTAAGGACACATTTAGACTATTTTGAAGTATAAAAGAGCCCAAAATTGACACATTCGTTTGCACTTTTCCATGGAAAATGTTAAAAAAAGAGGGAATCACTTTCGTGATTCCCTCTCATAAAAATCCTTATTCTATGCGGCTTTGTGATTAGCCAAAGTATCTCTTAAGCAGACCTTCGAATGCCTTGCCGTGTCTAGCCTCGTCGCGGGCCATCTCATGCACTGTGTCGTGGATAGCATCCAGGTTCAGAGCTTTCGCACGTTTAGCAAGGTCAAATTTACCTTCTGTTGCGCCGTGTTCAGCATCTACTCTCATCTCAAGGTTCTTCTTTGTGCTGTCTGTAACAACTTCACCAAGGAGTTCTGCAAACTTAGCTGCATGTTCAGCTTCTTCATAAGCTGCCTTCTCCCAGTATAAACCGATTTCCGGATAGCCTTCTCTGTGAGCCACACGAGCCATTGCCAGGTACATACCAACTTCTGAACATTCACCTTCAAAGTTTGCTCTTAAATCAGCCATGATATCTTCAGGCGCACCCTGTGCAACACCTACAACGTGTTCTGCAGCCCATGTCTTGTCACCGGACTGTTCTTTGAATTTGCTGGCAGGTGCCTTACAGACTGGACAAAATTCCGGAGCGTTTTCACCTTCATAAACATAACCACATACTGTACAAACCCATTTCTTCATAATTATAATCTCCTTTTCTCGATATGATTTTATATTAGTGTTTCGTTTTATTTTTAAATAACAGTAATCATTACTGTTATCGTTATAATACACGATATCTACGCTTTTGTCAATCACTTTTTATCATTTTCTCAAAACTTTTTTATCATTCTGACAGTTCAAACTTTCTCCGGTAATTTCGCTGCTCCAATTCATTTATCTCTCCAAAACTACTTTCAGCGCTGCGATTAATTTTTCATTATCCGCATGGCTTTTGACTGCAATCCTGAAATATCCCTCCGAAAGATTTCTGTAGTTGCTGCAGTCACGAATCAGTATGCCTGTTGCAATCAAACGTTCCTTTAAGTCCCTATCTGCTTTCAGTAATATATAATTAGCTGCGCTTTTCCAATACTGTACCCTCAGTGTATCCAATGCCTGATACAAATATTCTTTTTCTTTTCTGATATACTGCACAGTTTCTTTGACAAAATCATCCTCTTTGAGAGCTGCTTTGCCTGCTGCACTTGCCAGAACTGACACATTCCATGGCGGCCCTGCCTGATACATCCGATCGATCAATTCTGTATCCGCTGTCAAACCAAATCCCAGACGGACACCAGCCATGGCATACATCTTTGTAAAAGCCTTCAATATCATTAAATTTGGATATTCCTTCAGCTTTTCAACTAAAGAATTTTCTTCTTCACGTCCTGTGAAATCCATGAAACACTCATCCAGAAACAACCGGATTTTATTGTCTTTGCAGCATTCAGCAATTGATGCTAAAATCTGTACCGGTATCAGAACCCCAGTCGGATTATTAGGATTGCACAAAAAAACAACCTCCGGCATTTCCCGTTCAATCAACGTCAAAATATCTTCTTTAATGCAAAAATCCTGGTGATCCAAAGAATACACCGCTGTTTCAGGTACGTCATACGATGCCCAAAGACTTTGCCAGGCTCCCTCATACTCCGCAAAGCAAGGTGCCGTCACCAGAATTTTCTTCGGTCTTACCGCATACACATACCGATAAATCACGTCCGCCGCTCCATTTCCGCAAATGATCTGACTGCTGTCTATATGATACTTCTCTCCGATGGCTTTTCGCAGGCTGTCGCTGTACATTTCCGGATAATGACCAATTTTCCCGATGGCATCAGCAATTGACCGATTCACTGATTCCGGGGCCCCAAGCGGATTAATATTCGCTGAAAAATCCAGAATATTATTGTATTGATAAATATCTCCGCCATGTATATTCTTCATCTGATTTCTCCTGTCTATTCAAAGTTTCTCTTCAATTCATCTGCTGCCTGAATGATCACCTGTCACTCGCATCCAATATTCTCACTGCTACTTCAGTTACATAATCCTCTATTTCCTTGGCAATAAAATTGTCCACCACATACCGCTCAATATAAAACGACTCAGTCTTTAAATGATGCTGTTCTTTATATTGCAGCAATCGCTCATATGTCTGTCCAATATTCATCCAATGCCCTACATGATAAGCAGTAATATACCTGCCTCCCGGCAGAATCTCATACTGACCTGTCGCAGGCCGCTCATCCACCAGCAGAATCGTGTTGTCATACTCTGTAAATTTCCCTTTTTGGACATTTTCGTCATATTGAATATAAGCTGCATCATAATCGCTCCGCATACCTGACTTCTTAAATTCCGCAATCAACTCGCTGGTTTTCCGATAGATGGATTTCTCCAGGCCATCCGCTACATGCCCATACAAATAGTATCTCTCGGGAAATGCCTGAATCGTCACTTCCGAAAAATCTGTTTTTTCTGCATCTGCAATTTTCTCCCGCCGCCTGGACAGCCATTGTTTCATCTCTTTTAGCTTTTCTATCTGCCTGTCAATCTGCTGCTCTCTCTCTGCAAAAACATGCATCACCCGCTCCGGGCTGCGATGCGCAAGCATATCTCTGATTTCTTTCAGAGGCATCCCCAGGTCCCGCAGCATCCGTATGGTATCAAATGTCTCCATCTGATAAATAGAATAATATCGATACCCGTTTTCCGATACCTTTTCAGGGCAAAATAAGCCAATGTCATCATAATGAAACAATGTATCCTTTGAAACACCCATGGCCGACGCAAACTCACCTGTTGTCATATATTCATGCCTGTCCATTTTATCCCTCCAAAAGCATTTCTGCCTTTTCACGCATCCAATTGTAAATATTTGTATTCCCTCTTGACTATAGGGTTACCCAATAGTATATTCTATCAAATGTTGATAAAAGTTACACTATCTTTTGAAAGGATTTTATTTATGAGTCACTCAATTAACGGCCATTTTACACCGGCCTCTCTTTTAAAATTTGCCGCACCTTCCATCATTATGATGATGTTTATGTCATTATATACGATTATCGACGGTATTTTTATTTCACGTTTTGTCGGCAGCAATGCTCTGTCCTCTTTAAACATTGTTTATCCAATCATTAATATTGTTTTTGCCATTGGCACCATGCTGGGCACCGGTGGCAATGCCATTATCAGCCGTTACATGGGGGAAGGCAAAGATAAAGAAGCCAAGGAATGTATGACCCAGTTTGTGGTCATCAGTCTGCTCATCAGTGTTGTCATTCTTGTGCTGACCCATATGAATCTGACTTCTATTTCCAGAATCCTGGGAGCCAGCGATCTTCTGCTGGCTGACTGCGACAGTTACCTTTCTGTCGTCGTCAGCTTTGCACCGGCAGCCATCCTGCAATGTCTGTTTCAGTCTTATTTTGTTACTGCAGGCCGGCCAAACCTTGGCCTTGTTCTGACGATGATCGCAGGTATCCTGAATGCCGTTTTGGACTATGTTTTTATCGTTGTTTGCCAGATGGGCATCAGCGGAGCTGCCCTTGCCACAGGTATCGGTCAATCTATTCCGGCTATCGCCGGCCTGCTGTTTTTTACATTTTCGAAAGGTTCTCTGCATTTCACCCATTTCAGACTCCATCTCAGGGAGCTTGGACAGGCCTGTTATAATGGTTCCTCTGAAATGATCTCACAGCTGTCCAATGCCATCGTTACATTTCTGTTCAATATTGTCATGATGCGTCTGGCCGGCGAACAGGGTGTCGCTGCCATCACGATTTTACTGTACGGACAGTTCCTGTTCAATGCCTTTTATCTTGGATTTTCCATCGGCATCGGACCAATCGTCGGTTTCCAGTACGGCGCAGGCAACAAAAAAGAACTGAAAAATATCCATCGTATTGCTTTCCTCTTTGTGGGTATTTCCTCAGTTCTTCTGACAATCGCTGCCGTTACATTATCCACACCAATTGTTTCCGTCTTTACACATGATGCGGATACTTTCCGGCTGGCTGCTCCGGGATTTAAGATTTTTGCCATTAACTTCCTGTTCAGCGGTTTAAACATTACTTCCTCCGGATTTTTCACCGCCTTATCCAACGGTCTGATTTCCGCAATGATTTCCTTCTGCCGAACGCTTGTATTTATTGTATTGAGCTTGTTGATTTTGCCGACTTTCCTTGACTTAACCGGTGCCTGGATTGCCATTCCGGTGGCAGAGTTTCTGACACTGCTCCTGTCGACGGTCATGCATGTACGGTATTTCTTCCGGCCGGGAAAACAGAATTACTTTATTTAACGCTGTGAAAACAATGCTGCGAAATCCCTAGTCTACCGACACTATTTTTCATCCGTAAGAAATATCTTATGATTTTATTTTTATCAACTATGTAGAATACAGATTTATACTGCTTTCCTGCATTCTCTGCTATTAACCAGTTGTATAAGGCCATTCATAGCCTTATCGAACAGTACCGTATAAACAGAACCAAAGACATTGGCGCCGATTCGGAGAGCGACCGCTCCTGCCGCACCAAAGAGGCCGGAAGCGATGGAGAGAGCGCCGAAGGTATTGAAGACTGTCTGCCATGCGTATCCTGCAGAGTAACCAACACCAATTCCGCCAATGATGCCGATATAAGGATACATGGATGGCGGAAGTATGTAATACAATACAAGGAAAATCAGACAGCCGACGATGTTATACGGACCTCGCTTTTTGGCACGTTCGACAATATCCGACGAAAACGGCAGACAGACGGACATGCATGCAATGCCGGCCCACATGGCTCTCGGCAGCCCCAGCAATGAGAAAATCAGCAACGCTGTTGAAACCACCAGTGTCAGTTTGATGTACCACCAGTTTCTGGCCGAACGAATATTGAATTCTCTGAAAATGTCCAGAAAATGTCTTCTGTAAGGACGCTTGCGCTGATTCTTATAAAAAACAGCCATACAGATCAGCATCCCCACCAACAGACTGATAACACGCAGATAATAGGATCTGCCGGTGACATCATATCCCTGAAGCAATAAATATCCCAGCACAAATGTGGAATGATTGTACATAATGACATTGTGGCAGCCAAGCAGCATTAATGTAAAAATGCAGCCAATATTAATAACAAAGGCCACCCATGGTGAGACCATATTGGAGACCCTCGGTCCGACGATCAAAATAGCAAAAATACCGACAATACACAGCAGACCATGATGCGTCCGAATACCAAAATCCGCCTGACGAAGTACCAGAAGTGCTAACAGAAAAACAACCCCGGCTACGCTATTGTCCGATCCGAAGATCATGCTGTATAAGGTTACCAGTGCAAAACAGAATGTCATGACCAGATAGACTTTAAAATTATAAATCAAAATATGTCTGCGTTTTTCCTTCTTATCTGTTGTGTTTTTAATTAATTGTTTGGAACCCGCGGAACTCAACTGCAATTCCTGATAAAATGTCATTAATCTTTCATCCTTTCATTAATCATATTCTTTTGCTTCATTTTTCTATTTCAGTCTGTGCGACTATTGACGCTTCTTATCTATTTGCTATTCGCGTTACTCAAAATCGTATTGGCCGCTTCAATGAGTCTGAATAATTTCTCAAAATCATCTGACGTCATCTGTTCCCTTAATGTGTACAATGGATCAAGGTAATAATAATACATCCGGTCTACTTCTTCTTTGCCATCATCTGTTACACGAATACCATAACTTCTCCGGTCGTTCAATGTTCTTTCTTTAATAATCAGTGCTTTCTTCTCAAGACTATCGATTAAACGACTGATAATCGTCTTACTGACTCCCATATCCGCTGCCAGCTGTCCCGGTGTCATCATACCGCCTGACAAAGCCACTCGAAACAGTAAATCCACCTCCTGTGCAGATGCCAGATCTCCTTTACTGCTCTTTCGAATAGCCATGCTGCCAAAATGCCGCAATTCTCCCTGTTTTCTAATCATCTCTCGCCAATATTTGTCCTTTTCTGTATTTCTCATTTCATATATCCTGTTCAATCTTTATTGATGCAGCATCTTTTTGATACACCAACTGATCCTTCATACCATTCATCAGAAGTTTTATATCTTCATATCTGAGTACTCATGCCATTCATTTAGTTCACAATGTAAACTATCTAGTCTGTAAAATATCATACTGCAAATTTGTTTCTTCGTCAAGCAGAAAATGGATGAAACCTGCATCATCATGCCACAGGTTTCATCCATTTTTAATCCGTGCTACATCTCTGTTTATTTTTACTCCTTTTAATGTTGTGCCAGATAACTCTTTCCGGCTTCATCTGTTTCCAGGATAGCGTTTTTAAATTTTTCCTCTGATGCACCGCCCGGTACGAACTGCCACTCGATCACGCTGGATGCTTTCTTCACAATCTTATCCACATCTTCCGTTGTCAAATCCATTTCTTTCAGTGTAACCGGCAATCTCATATCTGCGTTAAAGGCCATAATTTTATCACGTTCTCTAATCTGTCCATCATAAGTCAGCAGACACAGCACACCAAAGGAAACGATCTCCCCGTGCAGATGTTTCTCCGCTGCCGGTATCGTAGATACGCCATAATAAACACAATGAGCAAGTGTACTGTTGTAATAATAATCATCCTTCGGATCCGGCTGTGCTTCATGGGTTTCAAAATTTGACACAATACCTGTTGAAATGATAATATCCAATGCAACCTGTTCCAGTGCAAAAGATGGTTTTCTCTGTCGGCAATCTTCCAATGCCTGTTTGCCGTACGTCAGCAGAGGTTCTGTACAAATGGTTGAAATACAATGTCCCATCAATGGTGTATGATACATCGGCTTATCACGGGTTACAAAAAGAACTTCGTATTCTTTTGAAAGGGCATCACCAATTCCTGCCCAAAACAACTCTACAGGTGAATCTGAAATGACTTTTGTATTAATAAAAGTATGATAAGCCGGCGTCTTCATATTAACGCATCATACCCGCATTCCCTTGTCCGGATCTTCATGGCAGAACGAATTTCATAGCTGAAAATCTTGCCGTCACCGACTTCGCCTGTGAAAGCGGCTTTCTGAATCGCAGCAATAGTTTTCTGCTCCCATTCTTCTGAGGATACGACAATTTCAAACTTAATTTTCGGCAGCATCATCACATCTACTTCCGTACCACGCACGCGCTTTTTGTAACCACGCTGTGCCCCGCACCCCATGACCTGTGAAACGGTTACCGTCTTTACCAAATATTAACTTTGCTGGGCATTATCCGATGCAAATGACTTAAATACTTTACAAAAATCCTATTTCTCCGCTTTCTCTTTCTCATACTGTCCCAGTGCCTGAAATGCCTCCTTCGACAACGGATATAGGATTGAAATATTAAACAATGTCATCAGGCCGATGCCCACATCACCCAGATCCCATACAAATGTATAGGCGGCAATACCGCCGATGAACAGCATAACCAGCGCCAATACTTTATAGGCCATCTGCCAGCACCATTTATCACCAAAAAGGTACGCCACATTAGATCGGGCATAAAAAAGAATACCGAGAAATGTTGAAAAACTGAACATAGCTAATGTGACTGCAATAAAAATCACGCCAAATCGCCCCAGATGAAATTCCATGGCCGTCTGCAAAAGTGCCATACCTGACAGACCATCTGTCACTTCCTGCGGTACAAGCAGCATAATAAATGCGGTGCAGCTGCAAATCACAATGGTATCGATAAAGACGCCAAGAGACTGAACCAGTCCCATGGTCACCGGTGTCTTTCCCTCTGCAGCAGCTGCCGCACAAGGTGCAGAACCCGAACCGGCCTCATTGGAAAACAAACCGCGTTTTACACCATTCATCAAAATAGCGCCAAAACTGCCGCCGGCAAACTGCCGGATGCCAAAAGCTTCCTCAAAAATACGCTGAAAAACCCCCGGCAATGCCGTTATATTCATTCCGATGATAATCAATGTGATCACAAAATATAAAACGGCCATCACCGGTACCAATACATCCAACACCTTGACCGTCGCATTTTTCCTGAGCACGATCACCGCCGCCAAAATTACCAGTGCAATCGTTGTATAAAGCGGCGGAATGTTAAAGGCATTGTTAAATGATTCCGAAACCGAATTACTGATAACCTGACTGATACCGCACCAGCAAATCAGACCCGAAATGGCAAATAATACCGCCGGCAGAACATACCTTTTCTTCCTGCCTTCTTTGCGCTCGAAAAAGCGGTGAATATAATAAGCCGGTCCACCGCGATAGCCGCCGTAGAGCGGGTCTTTTTCTTTATAAAGCTGTGCCAGTGTGGCCTCAATAAAAGCTGTGGCTGAACCCAAAACCGCCATGAGCCACATCCAGAAAACGGCGCCCGCACCACCGTCATAAATAGCCGCTACAACACCCACAAGATTCCCCATACCGACACGGGTGGCCGTGGATACAATCAAAGTCTGAAAAGGTGACAGACCATTTTCCCCGCTCTTTTGTTCCGTCAGGGCACGCACCATATCCGGGAACAGGCGAACCTGCATAAAACGCGTACGAATCGTAAAATAAACCGCCGCCGGCACAAGAAATATAATCAGCAGTGAAATGCCGATAGAACCGCCGACCGGCAGCGGAATTTGAAATAAGTCGCCCCACAGAAAATTGTAGGTGGCTTCAATAAGCTGTACAATAAACATTCTAAATTTCCTTCCCTAAATAGCAAAACGCCATAGTTATTAAAAGTTGTGCTTTATCACTTTCACCTTTAACAGTATACAGTAAAAAAGTTAAAAGCTCAATATAAACTTCTCTTTTATGTTTTATCTGAATCTAATTCATGTTACAATAAAATTCATGTACCAGACACATGTGTCTGCTTCCGAAATACAGCATTTCTCACTTTGTGTCGTGTTTCCGGCAGATATTTTATTTTACCCTGTCATCAAGGAGGTTACAGTGTGAATCAACAAAAAATTGGAAGTTTCATCAGAGAACTTCGAAAGGAACAAGGTATCACTCAGGAACAGCTTGCCGAACAATTCAATGTCTCCGCCAGAACGATTTCCCGTTGGGAAACCGGGCATAACATGCCAGATATCAGTCTGCTTGTGGAAATTTCAGAATTTTTCGATGTAAGTATTCCTGAAATCATCAATGGTGAAAGGAAAAGTGAGAATATGAACGAAGAAGTCAAAGAAGTCGCTGAAAAATTATCAGATTATGCAGGTGAAGAAAAAATCAATATGATCAAGAATGTCAGGAATTTAAGTATTACAGGTGTCTGCGCGCTCATTCTCTGTTATATTCTTGAAGCTGCCGGCGTATCCGGACAAAATAGCTTCTTTGAAAAACTGTATTTGTATTGCGAAACTTTAGTGCCGGTAACGATTACTATGATTGTTTTTTATTCAACAGGTTTGATTAATAAACTCCATCGAAAAAACAGATCGTCTGTACTTGATAATTTTCCTAAAGCAATCCGAATTATCATTACTGCCGTCCTGGCATTTGCCGTGGCAGCGCTTCTTAAACTATTTCTGTCAAATGTTCTGGGATTATAGACTATCTCATAGGTACAAAACAAGCGGCCGTGAGTTTTCTGCTCACGGCCGCTTTATATAATCTCTCTCTTAAATTCTGTTTTAGTTCACTCTCTCATACAGCACCATCATCCGATGTATCTTCTGTGCCAGTTCTTCTGTGAACACTCCCGGCAATGCCCGCCACTGCCAGTTCCGCCCCACAGTGGACGGCTCGTTCATTCTGGCTTCGCTGCCAAGTCCCAGAAGATCCTGCGCCTGCACGATGGCTGTGTCTGCCACACTGCCCCACAAAGCCCGCATCATACCCCAGTGATAGCCTTCCTCTTTTGTCAATCGGAAGTATTCTCTGGCCCATTCTGTATCAACAGGATCCGCGGATGCAAACCAGCCTTGAATGGTATCATTGTCATGGGTTCCTGTATAAGCCACACAGTCCCTGATAAAGTTATGCGGCTGATAGCCGTTGCCATTGGTATCCCTGCTGTCAAAGCCCAATTCAAAAACTTTCATGCCAGGAAATCCACTGTCAGCCAAAAGTTTCTTGACAGAGTCTGTCAGAAAGCCTAAATCTTCGGCAATAATCGGTTGTTTACCAATCTTGGCTTCCACCGCATTGAAAAGTTTCATGCCCGGCCCCTGCTTCCAGTAACCGTCTTTGGCTGTCTCAGCGCCATACGGAATCGCAAAATAAGAATCAAAGCCTCGGAAATGGTCGATTCTCAGTACATCATAAATATGACAGAAATAATCGATTCTTCCAACCCACCATGCATAATCATCTTCTGCCATCTTGTCCCAGTCAAAGAGCGGATTGCCCCACAACTGTCCTGTGGCAGAAAAGCCATCCGGCGGACAACCGGAAACTTCCTTCGGCATCAGATTCTCATCCAGCTGGAAAAGTTCCGGATGGGCCCAGACATCCACGCTGTCCTGGGAAACATAAATCGGCAGATCACCGATAAAATCAATGCCTTTGTCATTGACATACTGCTTCAGACTCTTCCACTGACGGAAGAAGAAATACTGCAGCACTTTCCAGAAAGCAATCTGTTCAGCCATTGTTTCGCGTACTTTATCAATGGCCGAATGATCGCGTCTTTTCAGTTCATCCTCCCACTGCCACCATGAACAGCCGCCATGGGCATCCTTCAATGTCATAAACAGCGCATAATCTTCCAACCAGAAAGCCTGCAGCTCGCAAAATGTCTCAAAATCTTCCGGTTCATTTTCCAAAAAACGTTTTGCAGCCAATTTTAAAACCGGATAGCGTTGTTCATAAAGTCTTCCATAATCAATTCGTGATACATCATCACCCCAATTAACAGATACATATTCTTTTTTATCCAAAAGCCCTTCAGACGCCAGCAAATCCAAATCAATGAAATAAGGATTGCCTGCAAATGTAGAAAAGGACTGATACGGCGAATCACCGTAACTGGTCGGACAAATTGGCAGAAGCTGCCAATACTGCTGTCCTGCATCGCTGAGGAAATCAGCAAACTTTCTTGCCGCTGCCCCCATCGTTCCAACGCCGTATTCAGACGGCAGAGACGCCAGGTGCATCAAAATACCGCTTTTCCTCACTTTTTCTCATCTCCTTTATTCTGTACTGACAGAGCGCAGGTACTTTCACCCCTTATAAAAAGTGACGGAATTCTCTCATACGTCACCGGAAGCTCCTCCCGGATATTGCCAAGCAGTATCTCCAGACTACGTCTGGCAATAATCTCACTATCCTGCTTGATAGTCGTCAATCTCGGACACATATACTGACTGAGTACAATACCATCAAAGCCAATCACCGAAATATCTTCCGGTACCCGAAGGCCCCGGTCTTTGATGGCCCGAATGGCCCCAATCGCCATCACATCTGACATAGCAAAAACGGCTGTCACCTCAGGCATCTTGTTCAGAATTCTCAGCATGCCATGATAACCATCTTCCATAGAGAATCTGGCACCTTCATACTGTCGGCTCCTGTCAAAATTCCGTCCACGGAGTTCAAATGCTTTCCGACAGCCCATATATCTGGACCTTGCTGCGTAAGAATTCTCCAATTTGCCGCCTAATACCCCGATTTCTCTGTGTCCCAGCGTGAACAGATACTCTATCGCCGTCTGTGCCGCGCCTTCATCATCCGTACTGACGCTTGAAAGATTCTCAAGTTCCATCCCCTCTGCCGAGTTCGTAACCAGCAGCCCCGGAATGCCGGCATCCCCAAAACGATCGCGATAATACTCTAAATCGCTGCCTAGAAAAAGAATGCCCATGGGCTGCCGTTCACGACAAATCTGCAGTGCCTGTTCAACTTCATTCTCATCCTCATCAATATAGTAGATCAGACAGACATAGCCACGCTCTTTGATCAATCCCTGAAGCTTTTCAACAATCGTTGCAAAAAGCATGTTATTATTACCTTTGACAATCACTGCAATACCACTGTTAGACTGCTGTTTCAGATGCTTCGCATTATTGTTCAGTTTAAAATGATTTTTTTTGACAACGGCCATGACCTTTTTCCTGGCCTTGTCAGAAACATCCGGATGATTATTCAGTACCCTTGAGACTGTACCTACGGAATATCCGGCTTCCTTTGCAATGTCTTTTATTGTCACAGTTTTTACCTCTCTCTTCAGGTGTCAGATTCAATATCTG
>JABLTN010013667.1_pt1 | contig 17455 bp, 14 predicted proteins | sample 7160141 | NCBI WGS metagenome assembly JABLTN01 (sample SAMN14651226, study PRJNA627086) | human gut metagenome | isolation source: feces | host: Homo sapiens | reverse complement strand
TTACCCTTATGGTATTGGGATGGTATTAAATAATTATTTTTTCGGCTTCTTACATAATTTAAGAAATTCTAAATTGATTTTTTTGGGCCCTTCACTTAGTCCTCGCTGGCGCTCGACGTGAACATTCCCCTAAAAATTAATTAAGAATTTCTAAAAATATTCCGGTCGCACTCAAAAATAATTATTTAATACCATCCCAATACCATAAGGGTAAAACTATTTTTTATAATTCACTATATTAATGAAAATATGATGTAACCTATTAAAGGAAAATGTAATATCATAATTTCTTTTATTGCTCTTTTTTGTATTCCTTTGAATGATAGGTATTTAAAATATTTATGTATTGGTAAATATATCATTTTGTGTTTTTGTGCATTTTTAAAGTATTTTATTACTTCATTTTCTTGTTTTTTTAGATTATTTTTTTCTATTCTTTTTGAATATTCTTCACACATTAGCACTCCTGCTAGATATGTGTCTGTTATTGCATGGTGTCTATATTTTAAATATGATTTATAGTTGTTTCCTTCTTTTTGTTTCCATATATGTACGTTTTGCTTAAAGTTTCTTCCTCCAAATGCATTGTTTCCGTGTAGTCTATAACCAAATAGTGGTTTATCTAAGCAATAAATTCCTTTCATTTTGGATGCTATGTAAACTGTGTTCCAGTCATGTGCCATTGTGCTTGGAGTGAATGGTATTAGTTTTTCTTTTACTTCTTTTGTAAATATCTGGCTACATCCAATAGCTATATGTCTTGAAAATGCTAGTATTTCCTTTTTACTGTTATTTTTTTCGTTTATTATTGGCATATTTTTGTATCTTAAATAACTCTCATGTAATATATTGCCTTTTTCATCAATCTGGTTTGCATCACAGTAGACTAGATCCACATTTTTTTCTTTTAGTATTTTTAAGCTTTCTTCTATTTTGTTTAGATACCATATATCGTCATGGTCACTAAAAGCTATATAATCTGCTGTTGATTGTGCTAAGACAAATTCAAAATTTTTTGTATAACCTAGATTTTGTGGTTGAAAATATAGTTTTATTCTATTGTCTTTTTTGGCATATTCTTGTAAAACTTCTTTTACTTCTTGTTTTGTTGAACAGTCATCTGAGATTATAAGTGTGAAGTTTTTATAGGTTTGATTTAATATGCTATCTAGTTGAAGTTTTAAGTATTCTATATTTGTGTTATAAGTTGTTAGTAAGATATCTACTGCTACTGTGTTTTCCATTTTTTATCTCCTTTTTTGATTTTTCCGGTTTTATTTTACACTTTTTTGTATTTTTTTGCAATGTTTATTTTCAGTTTTATTTTATAATATATGTTGATATATAAAAAAACAAGTGCTATAATAAACTCATATTTTATAGTAATACTCTCTTAGTAACTATTAATTATAGGCTTGGAGGGTAAAACCTCCAGAAATTTTAGGAGGTTAGCTATGTTAAAATTAGAGTTTTCCGAATCATTTATCAACTCAATATTGGGGTCTAACAAGAAGATACTTAAGCATTATAAGTATTTATTAAAAAATCATTCCACAGAAATTGAAACTGCTGCACATAACGTTTACAATCAATTTCAGGAAGGATCCGAAAACATTTTATTTACAAAATTTCATATTACAGAAGCTGATATTATAAGTAAATTGTATTCTCTTATTAAGAAAAGTGTTCTTATTGATGCAATTAGCTGTTTATCTAGAAGTAATAAATGTAATTTTGTTAAATCAATAATTTGGATTTTAGACAATGATTTATTAATATCATCTTATATTAGCCAGCATGAAAATTTTCTATATTATTACTATTCTTTGATTATCTTTCAAGGAAAGGTTAATAAAAGATTATTAGAAATTTTCGAAAATTTATATCTTTAATAACTAAAAAACTCAATTTAAACACAACAGCAAAACAGATATAATTTGAATTTATTTCAATTATATCTGTTTTGTTTTTATTTCTGTCAAAAAAGGCCGTCCCGTTTGACATTTCTGTCAGATGGGACGGTCTTTTTTGACATTTTATTTTACTAATCTTAATGTTTCTTTTGCTATCATTAATTCTTCGTTTGTAGGAATTACATATACTTTAACTGTTGAGTCTGGTGTAGAAATAACTTTTTCTTCTCCTCTCATATTGTTTTCATCTAAGTCTATTTTTACTCCCATAAATGCTAATTTTTCACAAATTCCTTTACGGATATTTATTTGGTTTTCTCCAATTCCACCTGTAAATATTATGTAGTCAACTCCATTCATTGCAACTGCATATTTTGCAATATAGCTTGCTATTGAATAGTTGAATGTTTCTACTGCCATTAATGCATCTGGTTGTCCTTCTACAGATGTGTTTTCTATTACTCTGAAATCAGGTTTTAAGTTTGACATTCCTGAAAGTCCAGATTCTTTATTCAAAATGTCTTCCATTTCTTGTGCACTTAAATTTTCTTTTTTCATTAAATATGTTACTACTGATGGGTCTAAGTCTCCGCTTCTTGTAACCATTGGTAATCCTCCAAGTGGTGTAAGTCCCATACTTGTATCTAATGATTTTCCATCTTTTATTGCACATATACTTGAACCTTGTCCTAAGTGGCAAGTTACTATTTTTGTTCCTTCTAAAGATTTATTTTCTATTTCTGCAAGTCTTTGTGATACGTATAAATGAGATGTTCCATGTGCTCCGTATTTTCTTACTCCGTATTTTTCGTAATATTTATATGGTATTGGATATACATATTTTTCTTTTGGCATTGTTTGGTGGAAAGTTGTATCGAATACTGCTACCATTGGTTTTCCTGGCATAACTTTTTTGCAAGCTTCCATTCCTAAAACTGCTGCTGGATTGTGTAATGGTGCAAATTCACCACATTTTTTAATATTTTCTATTGCTTCATCATCAATTATTGCTGATTCTTTGAATATTTCTCCTCCGTGAACAACTCTATGTCCTATTGCATTGATTTCATCTAAGCTTTCTATAACTTGATATTCTGGATTTGTGAATTGTTTTAAAGTAAAATCTATTGCTTCTGCATGATTATATGCTGGATTTTGAATTTCTACTTTTTTACCTTTTGCTTTATGTGTAATAAATGCTTCTTCTTCTCCTATTCTTTCGTATTTTCCAGATGCCATAACTTCATCTGTTTCCATATTGATTAATTGATATTTTAGTGATGAACTACCACAGTTTAATACTAATACCTTCATTTTTTACTCTCCTTTAAATTTATTTAATTTATTTATTTTGAGCTTGTACTGCTGTTATAGCAATAACTCCTGCTATATCTTCGGCACTACATCCTCTTGATAAATCATTAACTGGTTTTGCAATTCCTTGGCATAATGGTCCATATGCTTCTGCTTTTCCTAGTCTTTGTACTAATTTATACCCAATGTTTCCTGCATCTAGGTTAGGGAATATCAATACATTTGCCTCTCCTTTTACCGGACTTGTTGGTGCTTTTGAAGCCGCAACTTCCGGGATGATTGCAGCATCTAATTGTAATTCTCCATCTGCTATTAAATTTGGTTCTTTTTCTTTTAATAATTTTGTTGCTTCTATTACTTTTTCTGTTAATTCAGAATGTGCACTTCCATGGCTTGAATATGATAACATTGCAACTTTTGGTTCTTTTTGTACTAATTGTGTAAAACTTTTACTTGATGATATTGCAATTTCTGATAATTGGTCTGGATTGGGATTTTCATTTAATCCCGCATCTCCAAATATAAATGTTCCATTCTCTCCATATTCGCAATCTGGAACTACCATTACAAAAAATGCTGATACTAATTTTGTATCTGGTGCTGTTTTTAGTATTTGTAAAGCTGGTCTTAAAGTATCTGCTGTTGAATGTACAGCTCCTGAAACTAAACCATCTGCTTTTGTTTCTTCATCTTTTACCATAAGCATTCCAAAGTATACTGGATTTAGTACAAGTTCTTTTGCTTGTTCTATTGTCATTCCTTTATTTTTTCTTAGTTCATATAATAGTTGTGCATATTTTTCATAATTTTCTGATGTTTGTGGATTTATTATTGTTGCTCCCTCTATATTTACATTGTTTTCTTGTGCTTTTTGTTTGATTATTTTTTCATTTCCAACTAAAACAATGTCGGCATATTTTTCTTTTAATGCTATTTGTGTTGCTTTTAATGTTCGTATGTCTTCTGCTTCAGGAAGCACTATTGTTTTTATTTCTTGTTTTGCTCTGTTTTTTATATTTTCTATAAAGTTCATTTCTTACCTCCATTTTTTCTGTTGTTTATTATATATATAAATTGAAAAAAGTACAAGTATTTTTCGAAAAAACTTGTACTTTGTTTTTTATATTTTTATTTTTTCTATTTCTTCTTCTGTTAATTTTGTAACTTCACTTATTTGTGATATTGGCATATTTATTTTTAAAAGATTTTTAGCTATTTTCATAATGCCTTCTTTTCTTCCTCTATTTATGTACATTTTATTCTCGTTTCTTATCATATCTACTAATGCTAGCATTTTTCCTTCACCTCCATCTATTTTTTCTATTAATTCTTATGTTGTTTCTTCTCCTATTTTATCTCCAAATAGTATTGATATTAGTCGTTTTAATAGTTCTTTTTCTTCTTTATTTGTATTTGGTATTATTTTTTCTAGCATTTCTATTGATTCTTCTGTGCTTTCACTTTTTTCTTGCCTGTGTATAAAACTATTGGAATTACTAATTGTGATATTTTAAAATTTTTAAAGATATCTTTATATTTCAGATAGTCTCCATAAGTAAAAATTTCTATATTACTTCACCTTCTTTATTATAATTATATTTTATTTATTTATTAATGTTTCCTCTGTAGTAAATATATATTTTTTATAATTCTTTTGTTTATTTTTTATCTTAGCCCCCTTTTTTCTTTATTTTTGTTTTTGTGGGATTTTTAGATTTCTTGTTGTATTTACTAAGTTGTTTTGATTTAAAAATTTATAAGACTATACATTGACAAATAATGCATAGTACTATATTATCATATTTTTTATTTGATATCAACATAAATCGTTCGACAAATTTCGAGTTTCTTGTTTTTTATAAATTATAATTTCCTCCAATTATTCGATAAACATGTGTATTAGTTTCCCATTTTTTGTTAGAGCTTCCTGAATTATTTGAAACATTTATAGACGTATATCCTTGGTTATAAAAATTCAAATTATTTTTTTCTTTATTTACTGCAAATTCGCAGAAATCATAATAAATGTATTCGTTATCTTGAATACTATTCGCTGTTACTATTGATGTTACATAATCGTAACCATCTAGTAGTTTCTTTTCAACTGGTTGTGTTAAATCAAATTTTAAAACTTTTGTATGATGATTAGATAATATATATAATTCTATATAATCATATTTACTCATATCTAAATCTAATTTTTCAGTAGGTTTTAAATTTCCAGTCCAAATTACTTTAGAACTGCCATTTTGATTTCTTGTAGATCCATCAACAACTTCTTCTATTGCATCACTATATTCAGCTAAAGTAACATTTTCTGTATTTTGCGCATTTTCCATAGCCTTTTTAGCTTGCTTTGCATTTTCAAACAACCCTGTTTGTGTTAATGCTGTTATTGCTACTCCTGCTAGAATCAATAAAATAATTATTGTAACAACAAGTGCTACTAATGTTATACCTTTAATACTTTTTTCTTTCATGTTTTCCTCCTAATTTTTCATTCGAATACTACATAATTTATCATGTATCAAAATCATTTTATCACAGTTATAATTGTAGTTCAATAGTTTTGAATACTTTTTTATTTTTTCACAATTCCACATCAATATTAAAAACACCATAATCCTCAAGTCTAATTTTATTTTCACTCACAACCCCATTTATAACAACCTTTTCAACTCCACTATTTTTATTATTAGGATTTTTTATATTAATATTATACACACTATTCTTCCATTTATATCTAATACTATATTCTTTCCAATCCTTTGGAATGCAAGGTTCTATGCTTAAATAACCATTCTTTATTTTCAATCCTAATATATATTCTATTCCGGCTTTATAATACCAACTACTTGAACCTGTGTACCAAGTCCAACCTCCTCTACCAGCTAGATTATTGCAACCATATATATCTGCTGGTATAACATATGGTTCTACTTTATATTTGTTACAAGCCTCTTTTGTTCTTGCATGCTCTATTGGATTTACCATTCTGTATAATTCTGTAGCTTTATCTCCAAAGCCTAATAATGCTTCTGCTATTATTACCCATATTGCAGCATGTGTGTATTGTCCTCCATTTTCTCTTACTCCTGGCAAATATGCTTTTATATAACCTGGTTCTAATTTTCCTTTGTCAAATGGTGGGTCTAATAATTTTATTATTCCATTTTCTCTGTCTATTAAATGATTTTCTAGACTTTCCATTGATATATATTTTTTGTCATTATCTCCTGCATTTGATATTACACTCCAACTTTGTGCTATACTGTCTATTCTACATTCTTCATTTTCCATGCTTCCTAGTGTATTACCATCATCCATAAATGCTCTTTTGTACCATCTACCGTCCCAACCATTTGTATTTAATGCTCTTTTTAAATTTTCTTTTATTTTTTCATATTTTTCTACTAAATTATTTTCTCCTTTTATTTTGCAAATTGGTATAAATCTATCTAATACATTGTAAAGAAAGAATCCAAGCCATATGCTTTCACCTTTTCCTTTATTTCCTACTGTACTAAATCCATCGTTCCAGTCTCCTGTTCCTATTTTTGGTAATCCATTTTCTCCAAAATTCAAACTTTTTTCTATTGCTTTTATACAATGTTCGAATATACTTTCTATTTTTTCTGATTGTACATATCTATCATATCTTTCATCTTCATTTTCATCTAATAATTTTCCTGTTAAATAAGGTGTTTGCTCATCTAATATTGAATAATCTCCTGTGAATTCTATATATTCACAAGTTAGATATACTAACCATAATAAATCATCTGAGAATTTTGTTCTTATTCCTCTTTGTGTTTCATCATGCCACCAATGTTCTACATCTCCTTCTATAAATTGATGTTTGCTGTGTTTTATTATTTGTTTTTTTAGTATTTCTGGATTTATATATTTTAAAGCTAAGGTGTCTTGTAATTGGTCTCTAAAACCATATGCACCACCTGATTGGTAAAATCCTGTTTTTCCTATTAATCTACTTTCTAAAGTTTGATATATAATCCATCCATTTAGCATTATATTTAAAGATTCTAAAGGTGTTTTTACTTGTAATTTTCCTAATTCTTCTTTCCAATAATTTTTTACTTTTTCTAATTCTTGTTTGCAATTTTGAATTTTACTATATTTATAGGCTACATTTTTACTATCTATAATTGTTTCTTCAGCACCTAATGTGAATATTATTTCTTTTTCTGATAAACTTTCTATTTCTACTTCTATTTCATATGCTATACATGGATTTTTTCCTAGTGAGTTTTCATTATTTAATGATGTTCTTTTTAAACTTTCTGGATTTGATAAATTTCCTTCACCAATAAAAAAGTTTTTGTCTCCTGTATAGCTTTTTATTTTTTCACTATTTGATACATATATTACATCATTTGTGAATTCACTGTTATATAGATTTTGAGCACATATTATATTGTTATTTGCATCATATTTTAAGTTTATATAGCCATTTGTTTTTATTTCATCCTCTCCTAATACTGGTTTCATATAATACACAATTTTTATTTTTTTACGATTTAGTGTTGTGTTTTTTAATTTTAAAATTTGAACTTTTATTCCATCCTCTTTTGGGACAAATATTTCTAATTCTTGTTCTAGTCCATCGCTTTTATGAATATATTTTGTATAACCAAATCCATAAAACACATTATAATTTTTGCTATCTGGCATAGGGTTTAGTCCAAGTGACCAAACCTTTTTTGTCTGCATATCTTTTAAATATATAATTTCTGATGGAATATCATAACATGCATAATTTTGCCATGCTGTTACTCTGTTTAATCTACTATTTTTATGCCAACTATAGCCTCCCATACTTTCTGTTACTAATGTTCCAAATTTTTCATTTGCCATTATGTTGGACCATATTGTTGGAAGTCTATTTTCTTTGTTTACCTTTATTAAATATTCTTTGCCATCTTCTGAGAATGCTCCGTATTCATTATAGTATTTTAAATTGTTAATGTTTTCTAATATATCTATATTTTCATTATTTTCATTTTCAATTAATCTTATTTGTTGTTCTTTTCCAACATCTTTATATTTTTCTAAATATTCTTCTTCTAATTCTTTTAGTGCATTTTTTATTCCACCTTTATTTGCATCAATTATTATTGTTGCAACAAAGTTTAATAAATTTAAATCATCTTTACTTATTTCATTTTTTGATAGTTCAAATATTCCAGCTCTTATGTTTTTTAAATATGCTATTTGACTGTTTTGGATTATATTTTCAACATCTTCTCTTACATAATTTTCGTAACTATGTTTTTCTTCATCTAATATTATTAGCTCTGTTTCTAAATTTTTTGTTCTAAAAAATTCGTATGCTTTTAATACTTCTTTTACAACATGTGCATCATTACTATCTTTGATCTTTACTAATATAATTGGTAAATCACCTGATATTCCATATTTCCAAAGTTCTGATTGTTTGTATTTATCTTTTGGCAATTTTTCTAAATTTAATTTCTTAGTTGGATTATAAAATACAATGTATGACATCATTTTTTGGTAGTCTCTTATTTGTGTTCCTTTTATTCTTAAATATCTATTTTGTGCTTCATTTTTTGCTTTTGATAGTTCTACTGCTTTTTTGATATTTTCTTCAATTTTGTATTTTTGAATTTCTTTTTTGATTTCTTCTTTATTTTCTCCAACTGCAATAATTAAGTTTATTTTTTCTTTTTGATTTGGTTTTATTTTTATTGTTCTTTTTAGTGCTACAATTGGTTCTGTGACTAGCCCAATCTTTTTACTAAATGGTTTTGATTGTTTTACCATTTGAGGTATTCCTATATTTCCTCTTCCGAAAGAACTTTTCTTTTTCTATTTCGTATTCTAAATCCCCAATTGTCTCACAATTTGTGGATAAGTTAGCACACAAATATATTTCTTGACCCTTTTGTTCTCTCTTTTTTCTTTTTATGATTATACTGTTTGTTTCTTCATCAAAATCATATATTAAAAACAAATTATTAAAGGCTGGATGTGCATAGTCCTGTGTTTTATTTGATAATACTGGTTCGAAATATGATGTTACTTCTAATATTTCTTCTGAATTTCCTTGATTTTCTAAGGTTATGCTTCTTATTTCTACTGGCTCTTCTGGTGCTATTAAAGTTTCTATTGTTGTTTTTATATTTTCTGATATTATTTCTTGTTTTATCTTATCTGGCATAAAACTTATGCTATCATTATTATTTGAAGTTATAATTTTTTTGCTTTTTATATTTTTGATATTAAAAAATATTCCTTGTGGGTAATCATCTGTCATCTTAAATCTATTGATATATATATCTTTATATTTACTAATTCCCTCACCATTTTGATTAATTGCAATTGAATAATCACCACTTGAAATTAAATTTCCTCTTATTAATTTGTTATCTATTTTTTTGTAAATATCTTCTACATAATCTTCATAATCTTTATATTTTAATTTTTCAACTTTTTCTTTATTTTCCTTTGTAATTATTGCTGTTTCTGGCATCCTTTCTTGTAGCAAGATGCTGATTGCTTTCATTTCTGGATTTTCCATAAATCTTTTTTGTAAAATATTATTATTTATTAAGTTGTTTATTGATAATAATATTAAACTTTGATGATGTGCCATATATGTTTTTACCACACTTGCTTTTTTACCTTTTTCAACTCTTTCTGGTGTAAAATCAAGCGATTCATAAAATCCAAATTTTCCAATCATTCCATATTGCTCTAATGTTTTTAAGTTTTCGTATACTTCCTTTGGGTAGTCTGTTATAGCTAATATTCCTCCATATGGGGCAACTACCATATCATCTGCAAGGCCTCTTTTTAATCCAAGCCATGGAATCCCAAAGGCTTTGTATTGATAGTTTGAATATAAATCTTTTAAATTAAATGCTGATTCTGATATTCCCCAAGGTATTTGAAGTTTTTTAGCATACTCTATTTGACTTTTTATCATAAATCTACAAGATTCATCTAATAAACTTCCTTTATATTTGGGAATATTTATATTAGGCATTAAATATTCAAAAGCAGTTCCTGACCAAGAAACAAGTCCCTTATATTTTCCCAAGGTTGTTAATGTTCTACTTAAAGAATTCCAATGTTTTGATGGAACATCTTTTTTAGCAATAGCTACTAAACTAGCTTGTCTTGCTTCGGATGCTAATAAATCATAATATGAGTCAGTTAATTTATTTTCTTCTATATTAAATCCTATTGAGAAAATTCTATGCTCTTTACTATATAGATAAGAAAAATCTGTATTTTCTATTATATCTTTTACAATTGTTGATATTTCTTGTAATTCTTCTTTATTTTCTAACCATTGTTTTAAAACATATAAATAGCCTATGAAATTTCCACTATCTACTGTTGAAATATATCTTGGAAATAATGGTTGTTTTGTTTTTATATTGTACCAATTATATAAATGTCCATTCCATTTTTCTAACCCTTGAATTGTATAAACAATATTTTTTATTAATTCTTTTGTTTTTTCATAATCTATATAACCTAAATCATTTGCTGAAATTACTGCAATTAATGATAGTCCTATATTTGTTGATGAAGTTCTTGGTACTACTTTTTCTTTTCTATCTTCCTGATAATTATCTGGTATTAAATAATTATTATCTTGAGTAAGATATTGTTCAAAAAATTTCCAAGTTCTTTTACCTATATCTAAAATATATTGCTGTTCTTGTTTTGATAATATTTCTATATTATTTTTTTGAGTATTTTCTTTACTGATATAATACATAATTCCCGGTATAATTACCCAGATAGCACCTATTAATAAACTAAAAATATTATGTGCATTTGCATATATAATTAGACTTATTATTCCAGCAATAACATTTACTATCATACTTTTGTAATATGATACAAAATCAGTTTTTCCTAGCTTTTCTGCTTCTTCAGATGTTGTCCATTCTAATAAATGTTTATGTGTTATATTTACTCTATACCATGTTTTTAAAATTGCCTTTATAGAAACATATGCTTTGTATGGTATGCAACCTAATGTTAAAAATCCTCTTAGTATAGTTCCTTTTAATCCAGTTATTTGTGGTGTAAATGTTTTTTGCGTTTCTTCTCCTTCTTTTTTTCCTATTAAGTAATTTAGTATTTCTAGTATAAATGGAATTAATAATATTATTATCAATATACTTGTTATTTCTGTTGTATTAATTTTATATGCTAGCTTTATGATTTTTGCATATATTAATCCAACAATTATTGATATTTCAAATAAACTTCTTCTTAAATTATCAAATATTTTGTATTTTGATAGTAAATTAAGTGGGCTTTTATTACCAAGCCATTTTGTAATTTGCCAATCTCCTCTAATCCATCTTGATAATCTATTCATAAAACTTGTATATTTGCTTGGGTAACCATCCATTAGCATAACATCACTTACTAAACCACATCTTAAATAACTTCCTTCTAGCAAATCATGACTTAATACTGTGTTTTCTGGAATTACATTTTTTAAAACTTTTGAAAATATTTGTAAATCATATATACCTTTTCCTGTAAAAATTCCTTCATTAAAATTATCTTGATAAATGTCTGAAATAGCATTTGTATAATTATCTATTCCTCCGCTTCCAGCAAATATTTTTGTAAATAAGGTTTTATAGCAAATATCTAAATTTATTCCTACTCTTGGTTGCATTATTCCATAACCATTTTCTACTATATTTTTTTGTATGTCAATTTCTGGTTCATTTAAAATATGTGCCATTGCTCCTACTAATTCAAAAGCTGAGTTTAATACTAAATCTGTGTCTGCATCTAGTGTTATTATATATTTTATATTTTTAAATTTTTCTTTTATATCTTCATTATTTTCGATTGAATTTGTTAAAAATGGATTTTTTATATTTCCTAAAATATACTCGTTAAATTGATTTAATAATCCTCTTTTTCTTTCCCATCCCAAATATTTTTCTTCTTTGTCATTCCATTTTCTTTCTCTGTAAATAAAATTGAATATTGGTATTTGCTTATTTGAATATTTATTATTTAAAATTTCTACCTCTCTTAATCCTTCATCTATTACTTCTTTATCATAACTCTCTTGTTTTTTACCACTTTCTGAACAATCCCCTAATAATGCAAAATAAATATTATCTGATTTATTTGCTAGATAATATACTTCAAGATTTCTCATCATTTCTTTTACTTTTTCTCTTGATTTTAGAATTGTTGGTATTACAACAAAAGTGCTATGTTCCTCATCAATTCCTTTATAAAAATCCATTTTAGGTATTAATTTTGGTTTTACAATTTTACTTAATATATATTGTATTATTTGTATTACGATTTCACTTGCAGGTATTAAAAATATTATAAAACTTAAAATAAATATTGCATTATTTTTTATCTTTAAGTTAAGAATATAACTTAAAAATAAGGACAATATTATACTAAATATAGCTATTCCTGATATATATTTTTTTACTTTTTTGATTGGTGAATTTTCTTTTTTTGGTATATATTCTAATTTTTTATATAAATCATTTAACCCATTATCTATTAAGTAATACCCTATATGACTTTTTTTGTTTATTCCTGTTTGTTTAAAGTTTTCTTGTGCTAATTCTAAAGTTTTTCTTGCTATATAAATTTCTGAAATCTTAGTTTTCTTACTTAATTCTTTTATTTTATTTCTATAGTATTCCTTTGTTCTAAAATCCATATTTATATATACATCTGCTGGGTCTTGTTTTAGTAATTCCTCAACTCCATTTATTTTTTCAAAAATTTCTAAAAAATTTATTCTTTGAATTTTCTTTATACTTGTTATGCTATTTCCCATTAAAACTTTTTGAGTAGCAATATCAAAATGTTCCTTTTTTATTACATCAGATACTGTTGTTCCTAGTTTTTCTACTACTTCTTCTAATACTTTTAGATATCTATAACCTTTCTTTCCATACCTTTTTAAGGTATATGACATATATTCTATAAATGGGTATTTCATATCTTGAAACATTTCTTTTTCTATGTCTTTTACATTATTTTTGTATTTAATTTCGTTTTTTTCTTTTATTTCTATTAATCTTTCTGCTATTTGTTCTACTCTATATTTTTGAATTTGTGAACTATATATTTTTAATGCTATATCTGTTATATTTTCTATAATTGCTATTTGTAGAAATATGCCTATATTCCATATTTCATCCATACTTAATGTCTTTTTGGTTTGATAACTTTTTAGGTAATCCTCTAGATTTTCTTGTTCAATTTTATTTTCTGTGTATGCTACTATTTCTGATGCTAGTACATATATTCTTGCAAAACCTTGATATTCACCATTTGCTATTCCTACAAAGTTTATATATTTATTTAATGGTAATTCTTTTTGGATTTGTTTTGTTGTTTCTTCTATTATATAGAAATTGTCTAATAGCCATTCTCCTGCTGGATGTATGTTTATTCCTAGTTTGAGGTGTTCGTTTAATAGTTCATATACTTGTTCTATTGTTTTGAAGTTTTCTATTAGATGTGGTACTGGATATGTGTCTTTTTGAGATTTTGTTGTTGTATTATGGCTTGATGCTATTTTTTCTAAGTGCTGTTCTAGTTGACTCTTTTCTAGCATTGTTCCGTTTATTTTTAATATTTTATTTTCTTTCAAAAAAATTCCACTCCTCGCAATAATATGTTTTGTACATATTGTTTGCAAAAAGTGGATTTTTATACATTTTTAAAATGGTGAAGACGCTAAATTAGCGTCTTCTGTTAATCTTTGATATTAAGTATCTTCTTCCTTCAAATACGAACCAGCCTGATATTAAAATCATTGCGAATGTTATTGCATACAGTGTATATCTGGCTACATGCATACCTGGAAGAAATGTTCCAGAAAAATACATATACATTCCAAAAAATACTGATGCTATAAATACAATGCTACCTAATACTACATATGCACATGCCCGTACTATATTTCTCTTTGTCTTCTTTGTCATCATAAAGTCCTCCTTTTTTGACTATATAGCTAGTCAAGTATCAAAAATATTCTTAATTTTATTATACTCCTTTTTTTATAAAAAATCAAATTTTTCATTAAATACTTTTTCTATTTCTTTTTCCAAATTTCTCCATTATATATCAACTTTTCCTATTTTTTTCATATTATATATTAATCAAACGAATAGTTTGTAAAATGATTCATAAATAAATGAAAGGATGTTGTTATTATGGATATGGAAGATAAAAAACCTTTTTGCCCAGTTTTAGATGTTGATGGAGTTATTGCAGGAGGTAAACAATTTGATCTAGATATAACTTTACCAGAAGATAATAGAGATGTCATTTATGGTGTTATTAAAAATTGTTTCAAAGAACCAGTTTGTGATGCAGTTGTTAAATTAACAGAAATCGTTTATAACTGTGGCAAAGAAGAAAGAAGACCTATTGGTCATACTTTCACAGACAAAGAAGGAGAATTTGTTTTTGGACCTCTTTGCCCTGATAGAAAATATGCTCTTCAAATTTGGGCAAATACTACTAAAAAAATCAAAGTTTGTGCAAAATGTCATCATGAAGGCAAATGCTTAAAAGGTGATAAATGTGACAAATGTGATTGTTTTTTAGATGATAAAAAACCTTGCTTTAGAGATGAATGTTCTGAAGATTGCAAAGAAGATTGCTGTGACAAATAATCTTTATATAAACTGATAAAAGGCCACTAAAGTTTAAAACTTTAGTGGTCTTTTTTATAACACTCCCATTTTTTTAGCAAATTGTTTTCCTTTTTTTAACATTTTATTTTTGTTCATCATATTTTTATCATTATACATCATTATTATGCCTGTTGTTATTAAACCGCCTATTAATAAGCCTTTTGTAAATTTCATATTTATCATCCTTTCTCTATTTTTTATTTATTTTCTCTCAATTTTATTTTTTTATTCTCTTTTATTATGGTATATATTTCATGTAGTGCTATAATTGCTAAAAATATACCAAAATATTTTCTTAACATTTTTACATCTGTATGGACTGATAAATTTGCACCTATTATTGCTCCAAGTATTCCAAATATAGAAATTATTGTTGCTAATTTTAAATCTATATTTTTATTTTTGATGTTCACTATAATTGCTACTATTGATGTTGGTATGAAAAATATTAAATTTGTTGCTTGTGCTATATGTTGCTCTAGTCCGCATAAAACTGTAAGTAAAAATATTAGGATTGTTCCTCCTCCCATCCCAGTTCCACTTATAGTTCCGGAAATAATTCCTATTAATACTTCAACCATATTTCCTCCATTTTATTTATTTTCTAATGCTAGTCTTATCATTTTTTCTGCAATAATTGTAAGATGTTTATCACATTTTAACATTTGAGCTATTATTAATTTTCTTAAGTTTTCGTTTTCTATATTATCTGCTAAATCCATAAATTTTTGTAATTCGAATAGATATTGTTCGTTTTTATTTTTCCAATTATTATTTTGTATTAAATTATTTATATTTTCTTCCTTCATTATTACCTCCACTTCTCAATGTTTTTATGCCCGAATTTTATTATCCTATATTTTTGGATTTTATTTTTATTTCTTTTATAAAATCGCACTTTTACTATACGAACTCTTTAAGTTAATATCATTTTGTACGATACATATATCAAAAAGGCTGTAAAAAATATTTTTAATATTTTTTCTGGTAGTTTTTTTAATAATTTTGCTCCCAAATACCCTCCTATTGCTCCACCAATTCCGCATAATATTGCTGTTTTCCAATTGATATAGTTTCCTTTATAATAGAAAAAACTACTTGTTATTACCATTGGTAATATGCAAAATATTGATGTTCCTCTTGATTTTTGTGCATCCATTTCTAACAGATATATAAATGCTGGTACAAGTATTAGTCCTCCTCCTGTTGAGAAAAAACCACTTATAAATCCAGCTAATAACCCAATTATAATCTTCTTTAAAAAATTTTTAATCATAAAAAAACCTACTTTTAATTAGTAGGTTTTCCATTTTTTTGTTTTTTATTTATTTTATTTGAAATTTATTTTGTTTTATTCAATATTTTCATCTTTTATATAATATTTTGTTCCTAACATTTTATCTGGTAAATATTGTTGTTCAACCCAATGTCCTGGAAAATCATGTGGGTATAAATAACCTTCATGATAACCAAATTGTTTCATTTGTTCTACTGGAGCATTTCTTATATGCATTGGAACTTCTCCAGTGTCTTTTGAAGCTACATCTTCTAATGCTCTATTTATTCCCAGATATGTCGCATTTGATTTTTTGGATGTTGCTACATATACTGCTGCTTCTGATAATATTATTCTAGCCTCTGGCATTCCTACCATATGTACTGCTTGCATTGCAGAATTTGCAACTACTAATGCATTTGGATTGGCAAGTCCTACATCTTCTGATGCACATATTACTATTCTTCTAGCTAAAAACATTGGGTCTTCTCCGCCATTTAATGCTCTTGCTAAATAAAATATTGTTGCATCTGGGTCAGAGCCTCTCATTGATTTTATAAATGCACTAATATTATCATAATGGCTATCTCCCTTTTTATCAAATATTGCTTTTCTTGTTTGAATACAGTTTTTTATAACTTCATCTGTTATATGTATGTAACCATCTGATTCCATATTTGTTGTAAGAACTGCTATTTCTAGTCCATTTAATGCTGTTCTAACATCTCCATTTGAAATATTGGCTAATTTTCTTAATGTACTATCTTCTACTTTTATGCTATACTCTGCCAATCCATCTGCTCTTGTTAATGAGTTTTTTAGTATAGTAAAAATATTTTCTTCTGTTAATGGTTCTAACTTTATTACCATTGACCTAGAAATTAAAGCTTTGTTTACTTCAAAATATGGATTTTCTGTTGTTGCACCAATTAGAATAATTAACCCGTTTTCGACAAATGGTAATAATGCATCTTGTTGTAATTTATTAAATCTATGAATTTCATCTATAAATAAAATACTTTTTCCTGATGGATTTATCATAAAATTTTTAGTTTCTTCAATTACTCTTTTTATGTCTTGAACTCCTGCTGTTACAGCATTTAATTTATAGAACTTATACTTAGTTGTTTCACTAATCACTTTTGCTAATGATGTTTTTCCACATCCCGGAGGTCCAAATAATATTATACTAGATAATCTATCTGCCTTTATTGTTCTATATAAAATTTTATCTTTTC
>JABLTN010036128.1_pt1 | contig 17481 bp, 15 predicted proteins | sample 7160141 | NCBI WGS metagenome assembly JABLTN01 (sample SAMN14651226, study PRJNA627086) | human gut metagenome | isolation source: feces | host: Homo sapiens | reverse complement strand
TTTAAAATTCCTTGTTGAGCTTCTGTACAGTCTAAGATTCTACTAAGTAGTAATGGTCCCATACTTTGAACAGTCGCACGAATTGGATGACCTTCTGATTGATAAATATCAAAGAAATGTACCGGATACTTTTGTACATTAAATCCTGTAATATTCATAGAATCTAATCTTTCTTGAATACTACCCATATCACCTTGTTCTATCATTCCTGTTAAGTCACCCTTAACGTCAGATATAACTGTAGGAATACCAAGTTCACTTAATGATTCAGCGATAACTTTTAAAGTAATTGTCTTACCTGTACCAGTAGCACCCGCAATTAAACCATGTCTATTAAACATTTTAGGATATAAAACTACTTCTTTATCTCCTGCTTTACCAAGCAAAATTTGATTATTTTTAATCATGTAGAAAATCCTCTCTTTTCTTTTTTATTATAGCTTATCTCTTTTTCATATTTAAGAAAAAAACAGCTATTACGTCTTATAATATGAAAAAGGAGTTTTCATGAAAGCGACAGTAATTGTAGATAATATTGGTAATATTTACCCTGGTGAATGGGGATTATGTATTTATATAGAAAATAATGGCAAGAATATCTTATTAGACGCAGGATCCTCTAATTTATTTATTGATAATGCAAAAAAATTAAATCTAAATCTTCAAGCAGTAAATTATGGCGTATTATCCCATGCTCATTATGATCACGCTAATGGTATTCCAGCCTTTTTAGATTTAAACAAGAATGCTAAATTTTATGTTCAACGTTCCACTGCACCAAATTGTTATTCAAGAAAGAAATTATTCCGCCATTACATTGGTATACCAAAAAGGTTGTTAACAGACTATGCTGATAGAATCGTTTATGTAGATGGGGACTTGGAACTTGATAAAGGAGTTTATATCATCCCACATAAAACAGCTAATTTAGTTGCTATAGGACGTCGTGAAAAAATGTATCAGAAAACTAGTCGGGGCTATGTATTTGATGATTTTTCTCACGAACAAAGTCTAATAATAGATACTGATAAAGGTTTAGTTATCTTTAACAGTTGTTCTCATGGTGGAGCAAGTAATATCATTAACGAAGTTCAAAATACTTTCAAAGATAAGAAAGTATTTGGTTTAGTTGGCGGTTTCCACTTATTTAATAAAACTGAACAGGAAGTAAGAGATTTAGCACATAAAATCAAAGAAACAAATATCGAATATATTTGTACTGGACACTGCACAAAAGAAGCAGCTTATAACATTCTTAAAGAAGAATTAGGTGATAAACTCCATCAACTTCATGTTGGACTAGAAATGAATTTTTAAAAAGGAATGGCTCAGCCATTCCTTAATTTGTTTATTAGTGTTTTTTACCAAAACGTTCTAACAAGCGACTTGTTGCATCTTCCATCGTAACTTCTTTTTTTACTGGTTTACGGTTCTTATTCTTGTTACGATTTGGATTCATCTTATAAGTCGCATCACGTTTTTCTAAATCTGCTGGAGAAAGTAAGGATAATTGTACTTTTCCTTTTTCTTCATCAATACCGATAACGAATACTTTTACAATATCACCAACAGAAACAAGTTGTGAAGGATGAGAAATACGATTCATACTCATCTTTGATAAATGTACTAAACCATCTTCATGTAAGCCAATATCAACGAATGCACCAAAGTCTACTACATTTCTTACTGTTCCTGATAATTCATCACCAATATGAAGATCCTTAAGTTCTAATACATCGCTCTTTAGTAATGCTCCTTCAAATTGATCACGGTAGTCTCTTAATGGTTGACGAATAGCATCTTCAATATCTTTTAATGTATATTCATCAATACCTAATGTACTTGTAATTTCTTCTGGGAAAGTTGCATCACCTACACCAAGCTCAGTAATACCACAAGCTTCCATTACTTTTCTAGCTGCTGCATAGCTTTCTGGGTGGATACTTGTTTCATCAAGTGGTTCTTCTCCACCAACAATACGTAAGAAACCCGCACATTGTGTAAATGTCTTTTCTCCAAGTTTCTTTACTTTCTTGAGTTCATTACGGTTAGTAAAACGACCATTTTCATTACGATATTTAACAATTTCTTTTGCTGTAGCACTGTTTAAACCAGAGATATGCATTAATAATTCCTGGCTTGCTGTATTTAAGTCAGCACCAGTTCTGTTAACACATTTCATAACAGCTTCATCAAGTCTTTGTGTTAGAGCCTTTTCAGGAAGGTCATGCTGATATTGTCCTACACCAATTGATTTAGGATCAATTTTGATTAGTTCTGCTAGAGGATCAAGTAATCTTCTACCGATACTTACAGCACTTCTTTCTTCAACTGCCATATCAGGGAATTCTTCACGAGCAGCTTCTTGAGCAGACCATACAGAAGCACCTGCTTCTGACACAATTGCATAGTTAACTGTTAGATTGTTATCATGAATTAAATCAGCGATTAATTTCTCACTTTCTCTAGAAGCTGTACCATTACCAATCGCAATAATTTCTACTTTATAGTCATTAATCAGTTTTAATAATTTCTTATTTGTTCCTAGGATATCCCCATCTTTTCTAAATGGGAATACTTTATCTACTGTTAACATTTTACCCGTCGCATCAAGAACAGCTAACTTACATCCATTATAGAAACCAGGGTCAAAACCTAATACAACTCTTCCCTTTAGAGGTGGTTGTAGTAATAGTTTTTCTAAGTTCATAGAGAATACTTCGATAGAGCTGTTATGTGCTTTTTCTGATAAATCAGAACGAATTTCATTTTCTACACTAGGTAGTAACAATCTTTCGCAACCATCATTAATTGCTTCAATTAATACTTCTTCAGCTACTGTTGTTTGACCTTTCAAATAAGCATTTTGTGCTTCTTTTTCAATTCCTTCTAAATCATAGGAGAAAGAAACAATAATGACTTTTTCTTTTTCAGCACGGTCAATGGCCATTACTCTATGGTTAGCTAATGCTGTTACTTTTTCTGAGCGATCATAGTACATTTCATATACTTTCTTCTCATCTTCAGCATCTTTCTTTTTCTTTGTGACTAATACACCTGTATTAAAGATTTTGTCTTTAAAACTCCATCTTAATTTCGCATTGTCACTTACATTTTCAGCCACAATATCTTTAGCACCCTGTAATGCATCTTCTGGTGTCTTAACTGTTTCAGTTACAAATTCAGCTGCTTTTTCAAGTAAATCACCACTTTCAGGTAGACTTAACAAGTAATCCGCAAGAGGTTGTAAACCATTTTTAATCGCAATACCTGCTCTTGTCTTTTTCTTTTGTTTATATGGTTTATATAAATCTTCTACTTGAGATAGTTTAGTGCAGGCATTAATTGCATTTGTAATTTCTTCAGTTAATTTACCTTGTTCACTGATAAGCTTTAATACAGCTTCTTTTCTATCTGCCAAGTTTTGTTCGTATTGATATTGCTTCTCTATATATAGAATTTGTTCTTCATCTAATCCTTTAGTTGCTTCTTTACGATATCTTGCAATAAAAGGAACTGTATTTCCTTCTTCTAAAAGTGATAGTGTATTTTTAACTTGTTCAACACTTACTTTCAGACTTTTTGCAATACTGTTAATAATTGTTTCATTCATACATCTGATACTCCTTACGTTCCATTATCATACCATCTATTTTTCTTTTGTCATGTCTTGACTTTGTAAACATTATTTAAGTTTTATCTACGGATTATTTAAATAAAATGTGTAAAATAGAGTAGGATAAAAAATATGCAGAAAAAAAATAGATTTGATAGCTTTGGTAGCATTGTTTATGACTTATTAATTTTATTTGGTGGTATATCCTTTCTTTTAGAAAGATATGCTGGCTGGATATTACTTTATGTTGTCGCGATTATCACTTCTTTTTATAACGGCATAAGACACATGATTATATTAATCAATCAAGATAAAGCCCAGGAAATTACTGATATTCCTGCTATCTTATTTTCATGTATTTTTGCAACAATACTATTAATTTATCCAAAATTATTCTATCGTTTTGCGATTATATTTGTCGGTTGGTGGTTACTTGCTGAAGCCCTTATTCAATTGCTTCGTTTCTATGTAAAAAAACGCGATCAAGTAAGTGGTGCTGCCGGTTTATTTGCATCTGGCTTTATTTCTTTAATTTTATCTATTTTATTTATCTTTTCTAAGTCGATATCTAAAGGTCAATTATTTTCATTAATTGCTGGTATTTATTTAATTGTTTATGGTCTTTTAGGATTTACATTTCACATGTTTCAAAATTCAAAGAATAAGAAGAAATATCACTGGTCTTATTCTCCACCAGTTTTAATGAATGCATTTATTCCTAGTAATGTTTATATTTCTATTAAACATCTAAAGAAAGCATCAAAGCTTGATATTCCAAAAGAACAAATTCATACGCCACTTCATGTTTATGTTTACTTAAATGAAACTGGTCCTGAAGCTTTTGGTCATATTGATATAGGTTATAAAGGGACTATTTATTCCTATGGATGCCATGATCCAAGTACTAGAAAATTAGTTGGTACAATGGGTGATGGTGTCTTAATCAAAAGTGATGAAAAATTATTTATTGATAACGCTACCCATGGCGAAAATAAAGTTATTCTAAGCTATGGAATTCTTTTAAACGAGAGCGAAGAAGTACTTCTTGAAAAAAACATTCAAAACATGATGGAAAGAACTACTCCTTGGCTTTGCCCTTATGCAGAAGCTGAGAAAGAAGGAAAAGATGTATCAAACATTCATGATTATGCTTCTAGAGTATATATACATACACATGCTGAAATGTATAAGTTTACGAAAGGGAAATTTAAAACATACTTTATTGCTGGAACAAATTGTGTAAACCTGGCAGATGACTTAATTCGTTCAAAAGACTTGAATCTAATTGATTTAAATGGTTTAGTTACTCCCGGAGCTTATCTTGCTTTCTTAAATACAGAATATTTAAAAAAGGATTCTATTGTAAAAACCAGAACCCTTTATGAATCAGAAACTTTAAAGAATATTTAGTTTGCTTTATGCGTATTAAAATATTCTTTTTCTTTATGTCTTGATCTGTCAGTCAAATCAATACCAACATCTACAGCTAAACGATAAGCTAGTATTTCTACTGTTAGTGCAAATTCGATTGCTCTAAAATCTTCCGACTTTGTTTCAAACGCTAAATCAGTATCATCTAATGTATTGTACCCAAAGATAAAACCATTATGCATTTCATTCTTTGCCCATTTGATTAGTGGAATATATTTGTCATCATCTCTTTCACCATCACATAATGCAATTACACAATTGTCGCTGGAATAGCCCATTGTAGGTCCATGCATTCCATCATCCATTTCATACCCAATTGCTAACTTATGCTTAGAGATTTCTAATATCTTTAACGCTCCTTCAAGTGCTACACCATACAAACTTCTATTACCATAAATGCTGACTACTCCCGATGACTAAAGTCACGGGGTTCTAGCCTACATCGGTTTCTATAACTCTGCTAGGAATTATCACTAGCCGATTTCACCTAGATCGAATATCCTATCTTGTTTAAAGATGCACATCATTAACTAACGCCTGTACTTAATAAATACATTTGTCGTTATATGCTTTTGAATATTCTATTAAGCCGTTTAGTCATACGGCTTTTTTGTACTTTAAGTATTTTTAATGTATATACCAGCTAAGCTGGTTGTTCTCTTTTAATCTTTGTATCTCATCGTCTTGAAGCTTTTTAAATGTATTAAAATCATCATAACAGCTGACTGCATCTATCGTTTCTAAATCGTCATTTGTATGAGCTATAATATAGGCGCTTAATAAATCTCTTTGAACTATAATTTCTTCATTCAGTTTAACCAGTCTATCTTTTAATTGTTTCTTTTTATATGTTCCATCTATTGGATTGTATTGACTTGCTTTTACTTGGAAGGTGTCGATTTTCTTTAATTCTAAATTTTTATATTTGAGTTTCCTGTCAATAATTGATAACAGCATGCCTGGTGCTCTATTTTTTATTGTTTTGCCATATCTCTTTTTAGAATTGATTTTCCCATTTTTATTGATGGTAGTTTTCAAACTTCTTTTTTGCAAACCTTTAAAATTCATTTTTTCTACACGAATATCAGTACTTTCAGCTATTATTTGATTAGCCAGTATTTCATGAGATTGTTTTCTTTTAACAGACAGTTTGCGATATTCATCTTTCAGTTTTGCCTGAATCTTTATATAGTTTTTAGACTTATACCATTTATGTTTGCCCTTAGTTATAGCTCCATCATTGTTGTAGTTGTCAGGATTATTGGCTCTTCTAGATCTGTCCAGCTTGCGAGATAATACTTTAATTTTATGTTCATCTTCTTTACAATTTGGTGCCAGCTCTATCATTTCAGTTTTATCGTTGCTTACAACAGCTATAGTACTTGTACCTATATCGATACCTTGTACTTTTGAACTGTTACCATATTGTCTATTTTTACTTGGTGGGGTTCCTTTAAGAATGAGTTGAACAAACCATCTTCGTTTGCCTCTTATTGTTTTGGAGTAGATTCTAACGTATTTAACTTTATCTAATAAAGCTGATTGAGCATAAATATCATTTCTTTTAATTTTGAGTTTGTATTTATATTTGCCATAGCTGATTGACAAATCATCATCACAATAATGAAGTTTAGAAGTAGATGATTTTCCCTCTATTGAGAAGCTATCATATTTACTCTTAAAGTTAACTTTATCAGCTTGATGATATCTTAATTTCTCAATTGTCTTAAAAGCTCTTGTAGTTATTTTTTGACATTCATGAGAACCTAACTTTTTATTAAAGTATTCATAAGCTTTTTTGACATATTCATGCATGCTGTATTCAGAATATCCATAACTTAAAGCTATATCATTTAATTGTTTATTTAATTCCTTCTTATTATTGGAAGTCTTATATTCTATTAACAGTTCTTGATACTTTCTGTCATGAATTAGTTTATGATATCGTTTTAAGCATTCGTTCAGGCAGTCATTGTAAACAGCTTTGGCTGTCTTTTCCAGTTTATCTAAAACACTAGAAGGATTATCATTATCAAAAGCTAATTCATATTCAATTACATAAGTTGCTGTATTATATTTAGCCATGACAATCTCCTTTTGAACATTATCTAATTCTTTTTTGTTGACTTTCTATATACTTTTTTATTGTATCTTCACTAATATGACCAACAGAACAAGAAAAATAACTTCTAGTCCATAATGAAGGCATACTTGATTTTAGAAATGGAAACTCTTCTCTTAATATATGAGAACTATTACCTTTAAATTGCTTAACAACTTTATGAAGCATTAATCTAGGATCAAATTCTATAAACATATGTACATGGTCTGGCATAATTTCTAAAGCTTTAATTTCAACATCCATCTTATCTGCTTCATCATAAAATATTTCTTTTAAACGTTTTTCAACATTACCAGTTAATACAGGTTTCCGATACTTTGGAGAAAATATAATATGAAACTGATTTTTATAAACTATTCCATTTTTATGTGTATATTGATTCATAGATTTATCCTCAATAATATTATACTACATCTGATAGATAATTATCGAAGTATCTAACGCAAATATTCAAACAAAAAAAGTTCATCCCAATGACTAAAGTCATGGGTTTTCCGTTCGATTTATCGTAATCATATAACCTCCTTCAATTATTTTTGTATCTTTTGTTAGTTACATTATACTTCGTACAGTGTTTTCTCTTCTATTACATATTAATTATTTTTTTGAAAGTACATATAATATAAACGAAGCTTAAAGGAGAGCACCATGTTTTTTAAATACAAAAACAAAATTCTAATCACTTCAGTATTGACAATATTACCTCTTTTTATTGGTTTAATACTATGGAATATACTGCCCGCAAAATTACCAATGCGTTTTACTTTTGAGGGAACAGTTGATGAATATGCACCTAAAATCTATCTTATTCTTGGTTTACCACTGTTTCTATTAGTGGTTCATTTAATCTGTGTATTCGCTTCTATTTATGATGAAAAAAGCGATAAAGAAAATGCAACGATTCTAAATATTGTCTTTTTCAGTATTCCTGTTTTATCAATATGTATATGTTCTTTTCTCTATGCATATTCTTTAGATTTACTTCATTCTTTAAATATATCAAGTCTATGTTATGGACTGGGTGGAATTATGTATATCATCTTAGGTGCTACAATTTTTAAAGTAAAACAAAATAGCACTTTTGGCTTTCGCTTACCTTGGACAATGAATAATGAAATCATCTGGAATAAAACAAACAAGCTTGGTGGTTACTTGATGCTGGTAGTTGGAATCATTACACTTATATCAACATTATTTATAAATGCAAAATCACAATTCATCTTATTTATGATACTTAATCTATTTGTTGTCCTTATTCCATGTATTTACTCTTTTGTTCTATACAAATTACTACAAAACTAAAACTCTAGTTTCTGATTCAAAACAAATATAACAAGCAAACATAGTATTCCTGTAATGCATAAGATTTGTGATACATGCATATATTTCACAAAGAAACTTACAATAAATGAACTGACTGGCATAGCTGCACTAGAGCAGGCATTTAAGATAGATGAACATCTTGCCATATAACTAACATCTATCTTTTTCATCATATACGTATTAAAAGAACCATTTAGAATACTGATAAATAATCCAAGCAAACTCATTATTATTCCTACAAATATATATTTTGAAATACTAGTTGAACATAAATACCCAAAAGAAAATACAATGACACATATACCTGCGATAAATAAACAAGTAAATACAATTTTATTAACGTTATACTTCACAAATATTTTCGGCATCAAATAAGCGCCCGCTAATAAACCAGCCATATTTGAAATATTCATAAAACTTAAAAATGAACTGTTCTCATGAAACATTTCTTCTACAATTGGTGCCTGTAATGCGGATAATGGCACATAAAAAGCATTAACCAAGACAGCTAAAATGACAAAATTCAGCATAAATTTATGTTGTTTGATATAAGTGATTCCACCATGCAATCTATCTGAATAAGAATATGATTCACTTGTTTTCTTTTCTTTTTTTACGACGTTAATTCTACTTTCGATAAATATTGTTAATAGAAAAGCTGTCGCATCCAAATAGAAAGCAAACTTAATTCCTAAAACACCAATGATAACTCCTGCAACACAAGTTCCAATTAATTCACATATTGTTACTAAAGAAGAACTAAAGGAATTTCCATATGCATAATAATCTTCATCAAGAATTTCTAGGATAAATGCTGAAGAAGCAGGCATATTAATTGCCTCAAATGTTGAAATTAAAAGGGTAAATATTGCTAAATAAACTGGAGAGATATTATCAATATATAACCAGTAAATAATTAAGCATACTGATAAAAATCTCGCCAAATGCGATAAAAGAATCATTTGTTTTCGATCAAACAAATCACCTAACACACCTAAAAAAGGTTGCAAGAAGATTGTTGGCAGTTTATTTAATCCAAATATAATTGCACTCCATGATGCACTTCCAGTTTTTTCATATACAAGCCATGTAAAAGCTATCGCATCTATTGAATCTCCTAGTCTTGATACCGCATTAGCGATAATAAATTTCATATATTCTTTCTGCTTAAATAGCAATCTGTAATTCATACAATCACCTCAAAAACAAGATAGAAAAAAAGACAGTTGAATACAAACAACTATTTTGATGATTGTTCAACTATCTTTTGGATGAGTTAATTATTTTCCATTATATTTTAACAAGCGCATGGCATTTAAAATGCATATTACTGCAACACCTACATCCGCAAATACTGCAGCCCACATGTTTGCTTTACCAATAGCACCTAGAATCAAAATCAAGAATTTTACAAATAAAGCAAATATAATATTCTGAGTTGCGATAGATACAGTCTTTTTGGCAATTTTAATTGTTGTTGGAATCTTCATTAAGTCATCATCCATAATAACAACATCCGCTGCTTCAATAGCTGCATCTGAACCAAGTGATCCCATTGCAACACCTACATCTGCCCTACTTAATACTGGCGCATCATTAATACCATCACCAATAAATGCCAGACGAGGACGCTTATTTTTATTTCCTTTATGTTCAAGCTTTTCTAATAACTCTTCTACTTTACTTACTTTATCCTGTGGCAACAAATCTGTATAAACAGTATCCAAACCAAGTTCTTTACCTACTGCTTCACCAACTTCTTTTCTATCACCTGTTAACATAACAACATTGTTAACATTTTCTTGTTTCATATATTTAATTGCATTTTTCGCTTCAGGTTTAACTTCATCTTTAATTAAGATAGCACCTAGATACTCATTATCTTTTGCAACATATGAAACCGTAGCACTTTGATCATTTACCTTAATATATGGAATATTGTTAGCTTCCATTAATTTTTGATTACCCACATAAATCTTATGGTTATCTATTGTAGCGATAATACCGGAACCAGTTACATTTTCTGTATCAGTCACAATACTTGTATTAATTTCTTCTTTTGTTTCATCTCTAAATGCTGCATAAATTGATTTAGCAATAGGGTGCGTTGATAAACCTTCCGCAAGAGAAGCTTCTCTTAATACTTCTTCTTTTTTTACACCATCTTTTGTAATAACATCTGTTACTTTGAAAGTACCTTTTGTTAGTGTACCTGTTTTATCAGATACAACAGTATCAAGCTCTGCCATTAGTTCAAGATAGTTAGATCCTTTAACAAGTACTCCATTTCTACTTGCTGCACCAATTCCTCCAAAGAATGATAGTGGAATAGAAATAACTAGTGCACATGGACAGGAAATAACTAAGAACGTACAAGCTCTATAAATCCAAGTCATTGGATTACGTGTGATAATAGAAGGAATTATTGCTAAAGCTAATGCACTATATACAACAACTGGTGTATACCATCTCGCAAATCTTGTAATAAAGTTTTCAGTTTGTGATTTTTTCTCTGATGCATTTTCTACAAGTTCTAATATCTTAGAAACCGTAGAATCTTCAAATGCTTTTGTAGCTTCAATCTTTAATAAACCTTCACCATTGATACAGCCTGAAATTACTTCATCTCCAGCTCTTACCGTTCTAGGTACTGATTCACCTGTTAAAGCTGCTGTATTTACTAAACTTTCACCACTTTTTACAATACCATCTACAGGAATCTTTTCTCCTGGTTTAATCACAAGAATATTACCAACTTCTACATCATCTGGATCAATAATTTCAATTGTTCCATCTTCATTTTCTAGGTTAGCATGTTCTGGCACAATATCCATTAACTGTGTAATAGAAGCACGTGATTTACCAACAGCATAACTTTGAAACCATTCTCCTACTTGATAAAACAGCATAACTGCACATGCTTCAGAATTTTCTCCTGTCGCAAAAGCACCAATTGTCGCCACAAACATCAAGAATGATTCATCAAAAGGTTGTCTATTCTTTATACCTAATAATGCTTTTCTTACAACATTCCATCCACTTAATGCATAAGGAATAACATATGCAAGAAAACTGTATAATCTATTTTCAAATATGAACGGGAAAAGATTTGCTTTATCAAAAATGGTAAATAACAAAAATACCCCTAAAGCGATAAGTATTTGTTTTAATTCTTTCTTCAATTTATTTTCCATAAGTTTTTCTCCACTTTTGTTTAAAAACATCATACAGATGACCGTATGATGCTTTGTTATTTTATAGTTCTACTGAGAAATCAGGTTCAATCTTCTTGCCTGTTTCAATTGCTGTTTTTAAGATTTCGTCAAATCTCTCATCTTCTGCTTCTAGAGTAAATTTCTGCATTAAGAAATTAACTTTAGCATCTGTAACCCCATCAATCTTTTTAATTGCATCTTCTACTTTTGCAGCACATGCAGCACAATCAATTTCACATTTGAACTTCTTTTTCATATTCTTTTCTTCTCCTCAAGCATAATCAAGTATCTATTCTTCTTCGATATGTTCTTTGCCCATGGCAATAATTGTCTTAACGTGTTCATCATCAAGATCATAAAGTATCGTTTTTCCACTTCTTCTAGAGCGCACAAGTTTAGATACTTTCAAAATTTTTAACTGATGAGAAATAGCAGATTGATTCATATCCAAATCTTCCGAAATTTCGGTAACACTTTTTTCACCATCAAATAAATCATATAAAATTTTTACTCTTGTAGAATCACCAAATACTTTGAATAATTCTGCAAGTTCACATAATTCATCTTCATTTAATGGAATATGTTCTTTCTTTTCTCTCATGCAGTCTTTTTTCATATGTCCTTCCATTCATATGAATACTTTATCATATGTTCAAACGTTGTCAATAGTTATATGCATATTATTTGCTAAAACTATCATCAATATTCATTAACATGATATTTGAAGAATATACTTCTTTTGCAAGTATCAAAAGACTTAAAATAAACCCATCTTTTACTAAGGTATATGATTCACTTATTGCTTCTTCACTTAATAGTTTATGTTTCTCCAGCAAATGATATTCACACATTTTATCTAAATATTTTTTAGTTTCTTTTACTGATAAACCAACATTTTTACTTATTACATCTAAAACAACATAAGTCTCCTTATCCAAGCTACCTAGAAACAATAAAATATCAATAACTTTTTCACTAGCAAGTAACCCAAAAAGGCTCACATAATCTTCTTTTTGCATAACTAAATCTTTAAAACACTCATGCTTTTTAACAAGCATCATAAATTGCGAATCTATCGTAAGATTACCAATCATATACCCCCATTTTGAAGATAACTGTGCAAGATTTTCTAAACCGTTTGTTTTTGTAATAACGGGGGATCGTTTTCCGATTAATTCCATTACTGATTTAGGTGAAAAAGCAGCTAACGCACTAAGCCAAGCCATTTGATATGCTTTATCAAAGCGATTATCATCCTTTTCATCAAACTCTTTAATAATTGCTTCGAATATATCTTCTTTTTCACTTGTTTTATGTCCATATAATGTATCAATACTGACATTCAATACATCTGCTATTTGCGGAATTATTTCAGCATCTGGCATACTGCCTTTTTCCCACTTTGAAACGGCTTGGCCACTGACATGTAATTTTTCACCAAGCTCGATTTGCGTTAAATGATTTAAAATACGATATTTTTTAATATTCTCTGACAAGATAAACATAAGTATTTCCTTTTTTTATGTATCTTATCACAAATTCAACCATTAGTTGAATTCACATCACTTGTATTGTTATAAAAATAGTTTCATATTTATATGAAGTATCACTTGATCCCATAATTAAATATGTATAAGCTTCATTTGTTAAATGATATCCCTGTTTCTCTATTTCATCTAATTTTGGCTGTAACAATTCTTTTGGTATTAACTCACCATGTCTTACTTCACATTTAAAATCACAATATAAGCCTTTAGATAGTTTTTTATATTCCAGTCTATTATCCAGTATTTTATGAAATAAAAATCCTTGTTCATACGAATATTGATCCGTCTGTATTTTACAAACAGGTATACCGGCACCATATTTTTCAAATAATATAGGAAATCGTTTTTCATTATCACTTGTTAAAGGATAAAAAAACATATCCTCTTTTTCTATGATTTTGAATGGAACTTTCAATTGTAGTAAAGATTGAATCTCTTTTGCATTTTTTATTTTCTGTTCGAGAATCAATTTTTCTTTTTCTAGTTCTATTACACTGTTACTTACAGATATTCTCGCTAAATCCATATCTCTATTCTGCATAAAAGCTTTAATATCTTTTAAAGAAATACCTAAACTGTTATAAAGTTTAATCATTACTAATAAGTAGCAATCATTTTCCGAATATGAGCGATAATTATTATCTTCATTTCTAGCCGGCTTAATTAATCCTTCAGATTCATAAAAACGAATCATGTCTTTTGATAATCCTGTAGCTTCAGATACTTCTTGAATCTTCATATTTTTCACCATTGACATTGGAAGCATTCCAACCTTTACACTGATACTGTGAATTATATCACAAGGAGGAAATATGAAAAAATTATTAAGTATTATGTTAAGTATGCTTCTAATTTCTTCTGTTACTGGATGTAGTTCTAAAACTAATTCTACAGATAGTGGAATGAAAGATGGAACTTATTCAAGTACACAACAGGGATTTGGCGGCGAAGTTTCTGTTACATTAACAATCGCTAATGGAAAGATTGAAACAGCAGAACTAGTTGGAGACAATGAAACAGAAAATGTTGGTAAAGCTGCATTAAGCACTTTATCAGATCAAATTATTGAAAAGCAATCTGCTGAAATTGATGGTGTTTCTGGCGCTACAGTTACAAGTAATGCTGTAAAAGCTGGCATTCAAGCTTGCCTTGATGAAGCTAATGGTAAAGAAACAGGCACTACTGAAGCTAAACTTCAAGATGGCACATATACAGCAAGTGCATGGGGATTTTCTACAAATAAAGAATTAACAGTTGAAGTAACAATTGCTGAAAACAAAATGACATCAATTGATGTTACGGATTCTGGTGACACAGATATTATTCTTAATACGGCAATTGAATATATGATTCCACAAATGATTGAGAATCAATCTGTAAAAGTAGACTCTACAACAGGTGCTACAACAAGTAGTAACGCAATTAAAATGGCTGTAGAAGACTGCTTGAAACAAAGTTTAAGTGCTGCCGGAAGTGAAGAAAGTGCAATTAGTGCCTTCTATACAGTTCCTGCAAAAAAGACTGATAAAGAAACAATCGATACTGACATTTTAGTTGTTGGTATGGGTGGAAGTGGTATGGTTACGGCAACTCGTGCAGCTGAAGCTCTATACGAAGCTAATGGAAATGATGCAAGTAAAGTAAGCGTTCTATCTATCGATAAAGCTGCTAAATATGGTGGAACAAGTGTTACAACAACTTCCCCAATGTCTATCAACCCATCTTACTTTGTAGAAAAGAACAATGGTGAAGAATATGTTGATGCAGATGAACTAAAAGCTGCATGGATGGAATATACAGAAGGTGATGCAAAAGAATTCGCTATCGATTATATGATGAAAGAATCTGGTCCTGCTGTTGACTGGTTAATTGACAATGGATTTGTATTTGGTGCTCCTGCACAAGGATTAAGTGCTCCATATAAAGTATGTGTTAACTATGGTGATCAATTTGCTATTCCAAAGAACGTTACACAAACTTACTTCGATAAACTTTATGATACATATACAAGTTATGGTGGAAAAGCTATGCTACAAGTTGAAGGCAGAAGCTTAATCACAAATGAAAATGGTGATGTTGTTGGTGTAAATGCTGTTGCAAGCGATGGTACAGAATATACAATCAACGCCAAGAAAGTAGTTCTTGCATGTGGTGGTTTTGCTGGAAGTGGTGAAATGGAAGACAAATATCTATCTGATGAATATTACAACTTATCAGGTGGTGGAAGATACAACTTATTCGGTATGGCTCAAAACGATGGCAAGATGATGCAATCTGCTATTGATAATGGTGCTGCTACTTATAACATTGGTATGCCACCTATCAGTCACATTGGTGGTGCATATATGATTATGCATGAATTCCCAATTATTGAACTTGACACAATGGATATCTGGACTGGAAGAAACGCTACTCAATCTCTAAATGATATCCCAATGATGATGGCTGTAGCTCCTAACTGTCTAGCTGTTAACCGTAAAGGTGTTAGATTCGCTGATGAAACAACATTAGCTGCATATAAGAACTGGGGATCAGGTGCATATTACTACACAATCTGGTCAAGTGAACAAATTAAGAATATCGAAGAAAACGGTATGGAATTTGATACTATTGGTATCTTTGTTAACCAGGGTGGCTGGCCAAGTCATGTTGCTATCCCAGAAATCTATGACATCTTAAAAGCAGGCGAAGACATGGGTTATATTTATGAAGGTAATACTATCGAAGAATTAGCTGAAAAGATTGGTGTTGATCCTAGCACATTAGCTAATACAGTAGCTGACTATAATGAATATATTGATACTGGTGTTGCAAAAGATGGTATTGAAAAAGCTGATGTAATCTATGGTATTGATGGCAGTCCTTTAGAAGGCGACTATTCAACAAAAGAAAAAGTTGAAGGTGATGGTCCATATTATGCAGTTAAAGGTTCACCATGGTTATATTCAACAATCGGTGGTCTTGATGTAGATGAAGACTTACAAGTTCTTGATACAAATGGCAATAAGATTAATGGCTTATATGCTGTTGGTACAGATTGTGAAGGTGTATTATTTACAGAAAAGAAAGAATATGTAACTTATGGTGGTGCTGACCAAGGTTGGGCATTTACATCCGGTTATATTCTAGGACCTAAACTAGCTGAAGAAATTTCTGCAGAATAATTTTTACTTAAGCCATGCATTCGCATGGCTTTTTTTATCGAAAAAATTCACAAAAAAACCCAAGAAATTTTTATCATTTTTCTTAGGTTCATAATGTATATAAACTAATTCGATTCTTGTTGTACTAGTGTATATTTGAATCCTTCATGTAATCTATAAACTTCTAAATTTGGAAATTTATTACGCAAATATTCAACCATACCATCCATTCCTGGCATCTCATTCACAGAATGATGTAAAAGAATAATAGGAATATGATGATCCAAGCACCATTGGTGTTCTATCCAGTTAGTTCCACCATCATCGGCCAGCATAACGCAATCGGCACCCATTTTAATCATTTCTGGTAAATGTGTTGCTGCTCCTACTCCTGTAGCAAACACTTTAACTTTATAGTCAGGATCACCTAATATTTCTACATGATTACTACCGTAACCAGCAAGTGCATTTGCATATTTTTGAGCAATTTCACGAACTGTTAATGTTTCATTAATATATGCCTTTGTATGATAACTGTTGATTACTCTTTCTTCGAAAGGTAAACCTGTAAGATGATTTAATGAATCTGCTACACCAAACTTTGGAAACATGTCCCAGCCATCATGCAATCGATAAACAGTAATATCATTTTCTTTGCAGAATTTAATTTTGTCCTGTCTAGCTTGGAAATACCCTTGCCACATATGTGTATGTTCCAAATATAAAAAGTTTTCATGATCAATAATAAAATGAATGTCCTGTTTCTTCGCTTCTTCTAATGCTTCTTTTGTGGCTACCCAGCAAACCCCTATCTTATTAACTTCTTTATTATCTCCAGTTAAAATAACATCTCTTGTTTGAGAGTAATCCACCCATGTAGCTTCTTTTTTAATTTCCTCAATTATTTCATTAATATACATTTAAAGTTTTCTCCTTACTAAAATAGTAGCACACATAGAAAAGGCAAAACCAATAAAGTATGCCTATTTTTATCCAATAATTAATTTAACGATTTCATCTTTTGGTAATGGTTTAGAAAAATAATAACCTTGTATCATATCTACACCCCATTTTTCTAGTAGAT
>JABLTN010081274.1_pt1 | contig 17494 bp, 17 predicted proteins | sample 7160141 | NCBI WGS metagenome assembly JABLTN01 (sample SAMN14651226, study PRJNA627086) | human gut metagenome | isolation source: feces | host: Homo sapiens | reverse complement strand
GGCCCGTCGCCAGATATTCATAGAATTTCAGCGGGCTGACGTCCTTGCTGAGGTCGCTCTTGGCGAACAGATTGAGGCAGGCGTCAAAATGCGCCAGATACTGCGGCAGCTGCTCGTTCGGCTTGAGGCCGAGGAAATGAACATTCGGCATCGCGTGGAGCGCGGTCAGGTCAACGCCCGGCTTCTCCTTGCCGATCAGAACAAAGCTCCAGTCCGGGCGGGCCTTCGCGGCTGCTTCCAGATAGTCATACTCAATGCAGCTCTGCAGCGCGCCGACGAAGCCGAAGATGGGGTGCGGGATGTCCCGCAGATCCTCCGGCACAGGCTGCGGCTGCGCTGCCTGTACAAAACGCTCAAAATTCGCGCCGTTCGGGATCATGACCGTGTTCGGCTGCGCGGCACGCAGGCGCTCGGCCAGCGCGTCGGCGGTGGCGAAGGTCCGGTCGGTCTTCCCTGCCAGCTCCAGCTCCATCCGATCGACGAGCGCGGGGTCCATCAGCCCGCCGTAGGCCGAGTGCCGGTCAACGCAGTCATAGACCAGCCCCTTGTGCGGCACCAGATCCACGAGATCCGCCGTCACCGGCGAATAGACCCAGAGCAAGACGTCGGTAAAGCCATGCGCCTGCATCTTCCGGCGCACGAACCGCGCCATGCGGCGCTGGTTCAGCTTGTTGATCCAGCGGAATTTGTAAAAGAACGGCAGCACCGGCGGCAGACTGTAGACGGTGATATTCTCCTGCGGGTGCACGCCCTCCTTTTTGTAATTGCTGAGGCCGGGCCTTGCCGCTTTGTCCTTCAGCGGGGCCAGATACGTGACCGACGGATCAAAATACAGGATCTCGGCGTCCGGGATGCGGCTCATCACCTGCTGCTTGCGCGTCGGGATGGGGTACCACGGCGAGGTGGCCAGACAAACGATCTTTCTCATTTCGATTCCTCCAGAAGCTCCCGCGCAGCCGTCTCATTTTCCGCCGCAAGGGTTTTCAGCCGGTCCGTCGAATAGGGCTGCGCGGCCTGCATGGTGTCCTCTACCAGCCGGCACAGCGCAGGCTTTGTCACGTCCGCAAGCTCCATGCAGTGCTCCTGACCGAGATAGGCCATGAAGCCCGTGACCTTCGGGTCATACGAGATGGCGGCAAGCGGCGCGCCGACGGACGACGCGAAGATCAGTGCATGCAGACGCATGGACACGATCACCCGCATCTTCTGCATCATGCCGATGGTCAGCTGCTCGTCCCGCGGCGCGGGCAGTACGACGGTCCTGCAGGTCAGCATGCTGGCCGCGGTGCGGTTGATCTCCAGATCCCGCGTCGGCTCCAGCGCGACGAAAACGGGCGTCAGGCCGTAGGTCCTGTTTACATAATCAGCCGTATCCGCGATCGCCTGCAGGTGCTGCGAGAGGTTTTTCCACGGCCGCAGAACGAACATGGCGTACTTGCCGTCCGGGTCCAGGTCATTGCTCAGGAAATAGCTGTCCACCGCGCCGCCGGAGGCCGGCTGCAGCAGCAGGGCCGGGTCGGCCGTGACGGTGATCTTCGGCTTTGTCACGCCCATGTCCGCAAGCTCCCGGCGGGAAAGATCTTCCCGCAGCGTGATGCGGTCGACGCAGCGGTTGAGGATGCGGGCGGTATGGCGGCGATTCGCCTCGCCGCTCACCGGGCCGATGCCGCAGCCGTACATCATGACGCGGCAGCCCGCGGCGTGGGCCATGCGGATGGTAGTGAGATAATAATTGAGTGAGCGCGTGCTCGTCTCATTCTGGATGAGACTGCCGCCGCCGGAGACGAACAGCTTCGCCTTCCGCATGAGCGGCCAGAACGCGAACGGGTCGAACACATGCACCGAGCCGACGTGATAGCACAGCCTCGTCTGCGCCGGGTCGTGCGACATGACATAGATGGGCATATCCCGGTCGATGGCCTTGAGCTGCGCGAGAATGGCCTTCAGGATCGCATCGTCGCCGGCGTTGCCCTTGCCGTAGGCGCCGCAGATGAGCACGCCGGATTTTTTCTTCTTCGGCTGCGCGGTTCGGCGCAGGATGGTCTGATAGATCTCGATCTGCTTGCCGACCGTTGCGTCGATGGAGAATTCATGCGAGGCTTTTTCGTAGAGATTCTCGCCCAGCTGCTCGCGCATGGCGCGCGATTCAGCCAGCCGCGTCATGCACGCGCCGAGCGCCTCCGCGTTCTGCGGCTCAAAGAGCAGACCGGTCACGCCGTGCTCGATGATATACGGGATGCCGCCGACATTCGACGCGATGGTCGCGCAGCGCATGCGCGCGCCCTCGGTGATGGCGTAGGGGAAGGTCTCGGAGATGGACGTGAGCGTGTTGACGTCGAGCGCGTGGTAGAAGCTGTCCATATCCGTGACCCAGCCCGCAAACACGACCGTGCCCGGCGGGCAGGTCTGCGCGGCAAGTACTTCGAGCATCTGGCGCTGCTCGCCCTCGCCTGCGATCAGCAGGCGGATATTCGGATGATCTTTGACGGCGATGGAAAAGCCGCGGATGAGCGTCGGCATATCCTTGACCGGGTCGAGCCGGGCCGCGATGCCGAAGACGACGGTATCGTCCCGCACCTCCAGGCCAACCGAGCGCAGATAGTCCTCCCGCCCGAGCTTCGGCGTGACCGGGGTAAAATCGATGCCGTTGTAGATGGCGAACATCGTCTGCGGGTCAAAGCCTCGGGAGATGAGCAGCTGGGCCATCGCGTCGGATACGCCGATGTGATAGTCGAACATGCGCAGCGCGATGGTATTGATCGTGCCGTAGGTCAGGCGGTGCAGGGGCCTGCCGAGATAGTCCAGCCGGTAATCGGAATGGACCGTCGTGACGATCGGCACGCGGACCTTCCGGCGAAGGATCGCGCCGGTGAGGTTCGCGCGCGCGCCGTGGCAGTGGATGATCTGAAAGCCCTCCTCGCGGATCATCTGCGTGAGCCGCCCGATAGCCGCGCCGACGGAAACCTCCATCACGCAGGTGTCGATACCAAGCTTCCGGGCGTCCTCGGCAAATTCACCCTCGCGGAAACAGACGAGCCGCACCTGCTCCGTCTTTCCAAGACCATGCAGCAGCGACAGCACGTGCGTCTTCGCGCCGCCGATGTCGCCGCCCGAGATCAGTGTTATCACTTTCATATTGGAACCCTCATTTTTGAATTACCACTTGTTTCTTGCGGTAAGATACAGTAAAATAGAATATCGTGCCGGTATCCGGCACTTTGATTATACCCTATGAAAGAAAGCAAATCAAGCAAACTCTTTGGGAGGTACCGCATGAAACTCATTGATGAAAAAGGCCGTCTGTTCGGTAAGATCAATCTGATCGACCTGCTGGTCGTGATCCTGATCGTCGCTGTGATCGCGGCCGTTGCATGGAAACTGGGCGGCAGAAAGGCCGCGGCCGCCGTGACCGGCTCTGCGAAGAAGGCCGTCTATACCGTCGAGATCGAAGACGTCCCTGCCGATATCGCCGCATATGCTGAAACGCAGACCGGCAAATCGCTGGTCAACGACTCCAAGGTCATCGCCGCGTCCATCACAGACGTCCGCAGCGAGACCTATAACGCCGACAATGGCCACCAGACGCTGTTCATCACCGTCGAGGCCGACGCCTCCTTCACCGGCAACGTCTACAAGGTCGGGCCGCAGGAGGTGCGCGTGGGCTATGAATACATCCTCAAGACGAGCGAGTTTGAGCTGACAGGCCTGATCTGTGCGCTGGAGGTCACCGATGGCTGAGCTGCTGACATCGAGCCTTCTGTGGCGGGTGCTGCTCGCCATCGGCGGCTGGTTTTCGGCGCTGGCGCATTCGAGCAAAGTTCTGTCCTTCCTGGGCCGCACGTGGCGCTCGAGCCGGACGCGCGCGTGGTGCATCCGGCGGCTGGCGAGCGCTGACGCGCCGACGCGCGAAAGCCGTGCGGCGAAGCGCTTCGAGCGGCTGAACGCCCGCCTTGCCGCGCGGCACGGGCTGAAGGACTGCCTGGATCACTCGCTGCTTTGCCGCATCTGGCGCTTTTTCGTGCGCTGCGGGCAAAACAGCCGCCTGTTCTCCTGGCTGTTTTCCGACGGGCTGCACGGCGTGATTTTGTTCGCGCTCTCCATGTATGTCGTCATCGACTATGTGCTGCGCGATCTGCTGGCCGTGCCGGTTTTGTCGTCGTGCTGGGATGAATGCCTGATGCTGCTGGCGCTGGGCTGCGTGGTCTATGAGCGCCTCGGCCGCGAAACGCCGCTGCCGACCGGCTGCAATCCGTTGGATCTGCCGGTGTGCATATTCCTGACGGTCTGCTTCGTTCTCATGAACGTCGTCACGCCGTACTACTCCATCCAGATCTCCGGCTTCCGCGCGACGGTGCAGTACATGCTCTGGTTCTTCCTCGTCACGCGCCTCGTGCATGACGACAGGGACTTTATGCGCGTGTATCTTGCGCTCGTGGTGCTTGCGACGGTGATCGCGCTGCACGGCGTGTACCAGTATATCGTCGCCGTCCCCATCCCCTCGAGCTGGATGACGCATACGGAGACCTCGGTCCGCACGCGCGTGTATTCCATCTTCGGAAGCCCCAACATCATGGGCGATTTCATGACCATGTTCGCCCCCATGGCGGCAGGTCTGGCCTACTGCACGAAAAACCGGAAGCTGCAGATCGCCGCATGGATCTGCGCGTTCTGCATGTGCTTCGGCTGCCTGTTTACGATGTCCCGCGCCGCGTGGATGGCGCTGGCGCTCGCGATCGTGATCTTCGTGCTGCTGGTCGACCGGCGGCTGCTCGTGCTGCTGCTGGCCGCAGCCTGCGTGGCCTGCACGCTGCCGTTCGTGCGCAGCCGCATCGGCTTTTTGTTCACGGCTGATTTTGCCGAGGCCAATACCTCCGGCGGCCGCGCCGGGCGCAAGCTCGTCGCGCTGACGCTGCTCGAGCAGCGCGGGAAGCTGACCGGCGTGGGGCTCGGTATGTTCGGCGGCGCTGTCGCCATGCAGAATCAGGTCATCGACCATCAGGACTATTTCTACGTCGACAATTACTACCTCAAGCTCATGATCGAGATGGGCTATACGGGTCTGGCCGCATTCGTTCTGACCGTGCTCGGCTTCCTTGCGAACGCATGCCGCGCGCTCTACCGCACAGCGCAGCAGAAAAAGCAGGGGCTCAGCCGCCTGTATCCGCTGTGCGCGGGGATCTTCGCGGGACTCTGCGGCGTGCTGGTCCACTGCGGGTTTGAGAACATCTTCGAAGAGCCGTATATGATGGCCTATTTCTGGTCGCTGGCCGGGCTTCTCATGTGGGCCGGCTTCCTGCGCCAGATGCCCGGGGAGGTGCAGGCATGACGCCGATCGTTCTCGCCGTCCACTTCCCTGCCAAGCAGCTTTCCAAGCTCCGCATGGCCGCCATGCGGCTGGGCGCGAAGGTCCGCGTGGTGGAAAAATGGGAGTATCTCAACGCCGTCGGCGCGCTGACCGGCAATCTTAGCAGCTTCGAGACCTTTTATGACGGGGAGGATTTCTCCGGTCAGCTTCTCGTCTTCGCCCACTTCACCGACGAGCGGCTGCAGCTGTTTCTGCAGGCGATGAAGCAGAGCAAGCTCCCGCCCGTGGCACTCAAGGCTGTCCTGACCGATGAAAACAAGGGCTGGACCATTCTGGAGCTGCACGAAGAGCTTCTGAAAGAGCATCAGGCGCTGCATTCCTGAAAAGACAAAGACCCCTGTACCGGGTGTTGTTCCGGTACAGGGGCTTTTTTGGTTGTTTGTGATGGGAAATGCTTATCCGAGGGCTTCCAGCGGATCGACGTATTCGCCGTTCACCTGCACGTCCAGATGCAGGTGCGGACCTGTCACCCAACCGGTCGCGCCGGAACGGCCGATGATCTGGCCCTGCCGGACGCTGTCGCCCTCCGAGACAAGGCGCTCGCTCAGATGGCTGTAGGTCGTCAGCATGCCGTCCGCGTGCTGAATGGTGATCTGGTTGCCGTAGACCATGTCATACGTACTAGCTGCAACGGTTCCGTCTGCAACGGCCAGCACGCTGCTCTCCTCCGCCGCCTCCAGATCGACGCCGGCGTGGAACGCCTGCTTGGCCGCTCCATCCATGCTGACACCCGCGACGTCCCTGTAACCGAAGCTCTGCAGCACAGCCGCGTCCGCGTCTTCCAGCGGGAAGACGTACTGCAGCTGCGCCGCCGGTTCGGGTGCGGCGTCCGCGGGCTGGCTTTCCTCGATGGAAGCCGTCTGCGGGATCTCGAGCGTGACTTCGTCCGGGGTGTTCGCCTCCGGCTGTGCTGTCTGCACCGGAGCGGCCGGGGCTTCCGGCGCAGCGGCCGGTTCCGCCTGCGTGGCGAAGACCGTCACAACGGCGGCCGCCAGCACGACGGCCAGAATGGTCAGATAGACTGGGATCTTCTTTGCTTTCATGATTGCCTGGATCCTTTCTTCCGCCGCGGGCTTTCCAAATCCGCTGCAGAGCGGATGCGGCTGCGCCTGCCGCGCGGCAAGCTCCAGAAGTGTCAGCGCGTACGTTTTACGCCGGTCCCTGCCGAGATAGCGGAGCGTCAGGGCGTCGCAGGCCAGCTCCATATCCCGGTTGGCCAGCAGGACCATCCCCCAGCAGACCGGGTTCCACCAGTACACGCACAGACACAGGGTAAACAGGAGCTTCCGCAGGCAGTCCCTGCGGCGGATATGCGCAAGTTCATGGGTCAGGATCATCCGCAGCGCCTCCCGGTCGGCCAGCAGGTCTGCCGGGAGCAGGACGACCGGCCGCCGGACACCATAGGTCAGCGGCGCACGGCTGTCCGTTGTGCAGCGAATGACAGGAGGACGCCGGAAGCCGAAGGCTTCCACGCAGCTGTCGACCGTTTCATTCCCGACCGGAGCCGCACCGGCGAACCGGCGCGTGAACCGGAGCCAGCCGACAAGAAAATACGCACCCAGCAGCAGCGCCCCCGCCGCCCAGATCAAACCGGGCAGAGAAAGCCGCGCCGCGGCCTCCTGCGCTGCGGGAGCCGCTGTCAGGGACGGAAACGGCGTCAGGTGTTCGGAGATCTGCGCGGCCGTCCGGGCCGCACGGCTTTCACCTGCGGTCAGATTCCAGACGCTCAGCGCGGACGGCAGCCGCACCGGCAGCAGCAGCCGAAACGCCGCCGCGCACCACAGCGCCGGAAACAGCGCCCGCGGCAGCCGTTTTCCGGCGGTCAACCGCAGCAGCGCGATCACGAGGATCATCACACTGCCGCTCACCGCCGCAGCTTGGAACCCGCTCATCCCTCCTGCGCCTCCACCAGCGCACGCAGGCGTTCCAGCTCCTCTTTCTTGAGCTTCCGCCCGCTCAGGACCGACGCGAACAGCAGCTCTGCCGAGCCGCCGAAGACCTTATCGAGCAGCGTATCCGCCTCCTCCTGCTGCGCCGCCTCCTTCGTGATGCAGGCATGGCAGAGGAAATTCGGCTCCCGCCGCTCGATGGCGCCCTTTTCCACGCATTTCTTGATGACAGTATAGGTCGTGTTCTTGTTCCACCCGGCGGAATCGGCCAGCCGCAGCGAGAGCTCCTTCGCCGTGGTATCGCCGTCCTGCCATAGGACTTCCATGACCTTCCACTCCGAATCAAACAGCTTCATCGGGTGTCCTCCTTTCAGACTATTGCAATCGTCTATGTACAGACTATCACGATAGTCTCTATTTGTCAACCCCTGTTTTTGTCATCATCAGCCGGTACCAGTTACCCTCGGCGCGGTACTGATAATCGACCGCTACGCCGTCCACGACGGTGCTGAATGCCTCCTGCGGCTGCGCTTTCAGCCGTTTCGTCACATCCATGATCGCGCGGTTGAAGCAGATATGTCCCTTCTGCGCGCCCGCGAAAGCATACAGTGCCAGCTGCATCAGTCCGGTCGGCCGGGCACCGAATGCAGCGCCGCCGTCGGCCTCAATGGAAACACTTTGCAGCCTCCCGTTTTCACCCGTCTCATAGCCGAACGGCGGTACATTCATCAAAAGAAACGTGTTTGTGTCCCTGCTCGTCCAGACTCCGTCCCTGGTCAATTTTCCTGCATTCTGCGTGCTGAGCTGGGATGCGCTGCGGTTAAAGTTAGCCGCGAACTGCGCGATGGTGATCTCACCGCAATAGCGCGGGCCGATGGCCGCGAGGGAGCCGCAGACGCCCGCGGCAAGCATGACCGCCGCCGCCAGGATCGCGGCAAGTCCGCGCTTCCAGCCAAACGGCTTTGCCGTCTGCTCGGACTCCTCTTCCCAGTCAAGCGGTTCTTCCTTCTTTTCCGCGCAGCAGCTCTTATACAGGCGCACCCAGCAGTAAATGGGGATCCCCGCGCCCAAGCCGCGCCAGATGAGCCGCGCTGTTCGGTCCAGCCCCTCGGAATAGCGCAGCTTTGCGCCGCTGAGATTCCGGACTGACAGGCCGAGCAGCCACTTGCCAATCGTCGTGCCGGTCTTTTGCAGCAGCAGCGGCTCGAGCAGGAGCATGGTCAGAAGTGCCAGAAAATCATTTAACAGCGTCACGCCGCGATTTCCCGCCGCGCACAGACCGGCAGACGTCAGGATCACCATCCACGTCAGATCGTACAGAAGCAGATCGATCATCCGCGCGAAAAACCGCCGCCAGGGCGCATGCAGCTTCGGCTGCACGTCCTGCTGCACGGCTGTCTGCGCGCCGGCTTCCAGCGCCGCAAGATAGCGCCCGGTGTCTAGCGTCGCATAGTCCGCGTGCGCCCGCAGCATCGCGCGTGCGACCTCCTCTGCACGCACGAGCGTCCGCTGCTCGGTCTGCATCGCAGACAGGCGGCTTTCAAGCGCTTCGCCCAGCGCCGTCTCCCCTGCCGAGAGCTTCCGGATCTCGTCGATCCCAAGCCCCAGCGCGCGCAGCAGCCGGATCTTATGCAGCGTGTCAAGGTCCGATCTTGTATAATCGCGGTAGCCGTTTTCCATGCGGTTCGGCGTGAGCAGTCCTTCGGATTCATAAAAACGGATGTTCGCGCGCGTCATGCCGGACAGCGCTTCGATCTCACGAATGGTCATATGCATCCCTCATGCCGTCACTGTAGTGCATCAAGCGGCTTTACAGTCAAGTCTTTTTTCCAGAATAACAGAATTCTTATTTCTTGTAAACGGGAATCTGGACTTGCCGGTCGGACATAGGCTTTCTCTGGAGGTGAAAGCTTATGCTTTCCGCAGCAGTATGGCTGATGCTCAGCAGTATGCTCACATCCCTGCGCATTTCTGGCGGCGGCTCCTTTCCGAAGCCGCTGACCGCCGAGGAGGAACGCATGTACCTGCAGCGCAGCGCAGCAGGCGATCTGGAAGCCCGCAACATTCTCATCGAACGCAACCTCCGCCTCGTCGCGCACATCATGAAAAAGTACTATTCTCAGTCCGCCGATCAGGAAGACCTGATCTCCATCGGCACCATCGGCCTCATCAAAGGCATCTCCACCTTCGACGCCGCCAAAGGCGCCCGCCTCGCCACCTACGCCGCCAGATGTGTAGAAAATGAGATCCTCATGTATTTTCGGTCGATGCGGAAGACGGCGGGGGATGTTTCGCTTTCGGACTGCATTGAGACCGGGAAGGACGGGAACGCGCTGTCGCTGATGGATGTGCTGTGCTCGGATGAGGATCTGTTCGAGGATCTCAGCGCACGGCAGACCTACCGGAAGCTCTACGAGGTCATGGACACAGTGCTGTCGCCGCGGGAGCGGATGGTCATCACCCTGCGCTACGGCCTTGGCGACCGCACGCCGCTCACGCAGCGGGAGATCGCAGCGAAATGCGGCATCAGCCGCTCCTATGTCTCCCGCATCGAAAAAAAGGCGCTCGCTGCCCTGCAGCAAGCGCTGCAGGGCTACACGCAGGAGGTCTGAAGCGGCGGGCGCAAAAAAGCAGAGGGGCTGCCCCCTCTGCTTTTTCTTTCTTCTATTTACTGCCGCTCGGCTTTGGTCTCACAGTAGAGGCAGCGGTAGGTGCGCTTTTCACGGTCGGTGAGCGTGAAGATCTGCGGCAGTTCCTGCTCGACGGAGGTGATGCAGCGCGGGTTTTTGCAGCGGATGACGTTCCGGATCCGCTCCGGCAGCTTCAGCTGGCGCTTTTCCACGCGCTGGCCGTCCTTGATGATGTTGACGGTGATGCCGGGGTCGACGTAGCCGATCACGTCCCAGTCGAGGTCCAGGATGCGGTCGATCTTGATGATATCCTTGCGGCCGAGCTTGCTGCTGACGACGTTTTTGAGCAGTGCCACGGAGCAGTCGAGCTGGTCGAGGCCAAGGATGTTGTACAGGTACATCGCCTTGCCGGCGGAGATATGGTCAATGACAATACCGTTGGAAATCGCATCAATAATCATGTGGTAGCCCTCCCTTATTCAATACCAAGCAGCTTGAGGATCAGCGCCATGCGGATGTAGCGGCCGTTTTTGACCTGTTTGAAGTAGCAGGCTCTGGGGTCGTCGTCGACGGCGACGGAGATCTCGTTGACGCGGGGCAGCGGGTGCAGGATGCACAGATCCGGCTTCGCCGTCCGGAGCTTTTCCGGGGTGAGGATGTAGCTGTCTTTCAGACGCAGGTAGTCCTCTTCGTTGAAGAAGCGCTCGCGCTGCACGCGGGTCATGTACAGGATATCGAGCTGCGGCATGACGGCCTCGAGGTCCGTGGTCTGCTCATAGGGGATGTTGTGCTTCTTGAGTGCTTCGTTCTTGACGTAGCTCGGCAGCTTCAGCTCTTCCGGGGAGATGAGCACGATCTTGATGCCGGTGTAACGGCTGAGCGCGCTGATGAGCGAGTGGACGGTGCGGCCAAACTTGAGGTCGCCGCAGAAGCCCACGGTCAGGTCGTTGAATCTCCCCTTCTCGCGCTGGATGGTGAGCAGGTCCGTGAGCGTCTGCGTCGGGTGGTTGTGGCCGCCGTCACCGGCGTTGATGACGGGGACCTCGGAGTGCATGGAGGCGACGAGCGGCGCGCCCTCTTTCGGGTGGCGCATGGCGATGATGTCGGAATAGCAGCTGACGGTGCGGATGGTATCGGAGACGCTCTCGCCCTTCGACGCAGACGAGCTGCTGGCGGACGAGAAACCGAGGACCTTGCCGCCGAGCGAGAGCATAGCGGACTCGAAGCTCAGGCGCGTCCGGGTGGAGGGCTCAAAGAACAGCGTGGCGAGGATCTTGCCGTCGCACTTGTGGGCATAGGCCTCCGGGCGGGCGATGATGTCGTTGGCCTTGGCGACCAGTTCGTCGATCTCCTGGGTGCTGAGCTGCAGAATGTCGATCAGGTGGTTCATATCAGTTTGTTCCTCCAATCCAAGATTCGTCCGAGGGGTCATTCCGGAACTGCAGGAGCCGGGCGACGTCCTCGGGTTTGATATACTTCTGTTCGGCGGCGACCTGCGCGATCACGTCGAAGTTCGTCAGGCTGACATTTTTGACTTTGGCGGCGGCCAGCCGCTCCAGGCCCTTTTTCATGCCGTAGGTGAAGATGCTCACGATGCCGAGCACCTCCGCGCCGGCCTCCCGCAGCACGTTCACGACCTCAAGGACGCTGCCGCCCGTGGAGATCAGATCCTCCACCACGACGACCTTCTGGCCTTTTTCCAGCCGCCCTTCGATCTGGTTCTGGCGGCCGTGGTCCTTGCTCGACGAGCGGACGTAGCCCATCGGCAGGCCCATCATCTGCGCGGTGATGGCGGCATGCGCGATCCCGGCGGTGCTGGTGCCCATGAGGACCTCCGCGTCCGGGTATTCGCGGCGGATGGTCTGCATGAGGGCGGTCTCCACCTCGGTGCGGACGACCGGGGCGGTCAGGATGAGGCGGTTGTCACAATAGACGGGACTTTTGATGCCGCTGGCCCAGGTGAACGGCTCGTCCGGCCGGAAGAATACGGCGCGGATCGACAGCAGATCCTCTGCGATGCGGCGTGCGGTAGATTCCATAGTCTGCTCCTTTCTGTTATCCGACGAATTCCTGCAAGCAGCGCTGGTAGGCTGCGACGGGGTCGGCGGCCTGCGTGATGGGACGGCCGACGACGATGTAATCCGAGCCGATGGCTCTGGCCTTTTCGGGAGTGGTGATGCGGACCTGATCGTCCGTCTTCGCGTCGGCGAAGCGGATGCCCGGCGTGACGGTCACGAAGCTGCCGGAGCAGGCCTCGTGGATCTTCCCTGCCTCGAGCGGCGAGCAGACCACACCGTCGAGCCCTGCGGCCTGCGCGTTTTTCGCGTAGTCGATGACGACGTCGGCCAGCGGCGCGTGAATGCCGATCTCCTCTTCCATGCTCTGCTGGCTGGTGGAGGTCAGCTGCGTGACGGCGATGAGCAGCGGGCGCGTGCCGTCAGCGCGGGTCAGGCCTTCGAGCGCGGCGGTCATCATGGCGCGGGTGCCTGCCGCGTGGAGGTTCACCATATCCACGTCCAGCGAGGACAGGACGGCCATGGCCTTTTTGACGGTGTTGGGGATGTCGTGCAGCTTGAGATCGAGGAAGATCTGGTGGCCTCTGGCCTTGATCTCGCGGACGATGGACGGGCCCTCGGCGTAGAACAGCTCCATGCCGATCTTCACGAACGGCTTTTTGCCGGTGAAGCGGTCGAGAAACGCGAGCGTTTTCTCCTTTCTGTCAAAGTCCAGGGCGATGATGACGTCTTTACCCATGATGTGCGCCTCCTATGATATCGTTCAGATTTTGTATGTGATATTGTTCCATGACCCGCGGCAGATCGTTTACCAGATCGCGGCAGGCAAAGGGGTCGACCAGATTGGCCGCGCCGACCTCGACCGCCGTCGCGCCGGCGAGCATAAGCTCGAGCACGTCCTCCGCCGTTCGAACGCCGCCCATGCCGATGATGGGGATGCGGACGGCCTCATAGACCTGCCAGATCATCCGCACCGCCAGCGGGAAGATGGCCGGGCCGGACATGCCGCCGGTCTTATTGGCCAGCAGCGGCTTCTTGCCGCGCAGGTCGATGCGCATGCCAAGCACCGTGTTGATGAGGCTGACCGCGTCGGCGCCCGCGTCCTCGCAGGCCTTCGCGATGTCGGCGATGCTCGTGACGTTGGGCGAGAGCTTGACGATCACGGGCTTCTGGACTGCGTCCTTCACGGCCCGGGTCACGGCTGCAGCGGCCTTCGGGTCGGTGCCGAAGCTCATGCCGCCGCCATGCACGTTCGGGCAGGAGATATTGACCTCCAGCCAGCCGACCTGCCCGCATGCGTCCAGCCTCCGGCAGACCTCGACGTATTCCTCGATGGAAAAGCCGCTGACGTTGGCCATGACCGGCTTTTGGAAGACGCGCTGCAGCTTCGGCAGCTCCTCGGCGATCACCGCGTCGACGCCGGGATTCTGCAGGCCGACGGCGTTGAGCATCCCGCCCGGCGCTTCCGCGATGCGCGGCTGCGCGTTGCCGGTGCGCGGGTGCAGGGTCGTGCCCTTGAAGGAAAATGTGCCGAGGCAGTTGATATCGTAGAGCTCCGCGAACTCATATCCGTAGCCGAAGGTGCCGCTGGCGGGGATGATGGGATTTTCCAGCTCCCGGCCGCAGAGCGTGACGTTTGTCGTTACCATAGCAGCTCCTCCTTTCTGAATACCGGGCCCTCGCGGCAGACGCGCTTCGGGCCGTTCAGCGTTTCGATCGTGCAGCCCATACAGGCGCCGAAGCCGCAGCCCATCCGGGCCTCCAGGCTGAGAAAGCCCGGCTTGTCCGCTGCGCGGCAGAGCGCGCGCAGCATCGGCAGCGGCCCGCAGGCGCAGAAGGTATCGTAGACTTCTGGCAGAGCATCGGTCACAAAGCCGCGCACGCCATAGCTGCCGTCCGCCGTCGTGACGACGGTCTGCACGCCGAGGGCGCGGAATTCTTCTTCGTAAAACCGCTCCTGCGCGGTGTTGAAGCCGAGGATGGCGTTGGGCGTCTTCCCTGCCGCGAGCAGGCGGCGGGCAAGGCCGTACATCGGCGGCACGCCGATCCCGCCGCCGATGAGCAGCGTGGTCCCGCCGCAGGCGGCGACGTCAAAGCCGTTGCCAAGGCCGGTCAGCGCCCCGAGCGTCTGCCCCGGCCGGCAATGCGAGAGCCAGTCGGTGCCCTTACCGACGACCTTGTAGAGGATGGTCACGCCGGCATCATCCCAGTCGCAGACGGACAGCGGGCGGCGCAGGAAAAAGCCCGGCAGCTGCAGCTCCAGAAACTGCCCCGGCGCGGTGATGGCCGAGGTGTCGCCGCAAAGGCGCAGGGCATAGACCTGCGGGGCAAGCGGCCGGTTCTCCGTGATGGTAAACAGGACTTCTTTCAAAGCGTTTCCTCCTTCCAGACGGGTTCCCCGCCGATCATCGTGAGCGTGCACACGCCTGTCAGCGCACGTCCGGCAAACGGCGTGGCACGGCCCATGGTCAGGAACGTTTCGGGGTCGACGGTGTAGGTTTTGGTCAGATCAAAGGCCGTCAGGTCGGCGGGCTGGCCCTCGGCCAGCTCTGTGCCGCAGCCGAAGCGGCGCATCGGCGCGCCGTGCATCAGGTCGACGAGTTTTTCAAGCGGCAGGATGCCGGTCTGGACCAGCGCCGTGTAGCTTGCGGTAAACGACGTCTCGAGCCCGACAACGCCCATGGCGCTCTTTTCCAGCCCCCGGGCCTTTTCTTCCCGGCTGTGCGGGGCGTGGTCGGTCACCAGCATGTCGATCGTCCCGTCGAGCAGGCCCTCGATCAGCGCGTCGCGGTCTTCCCGCGCGCGCAGGGGCGGGTTCATCTTGAACCGGCCGTCCTCCTGCAGGTCTTCGTCGGTGAAGGTCAGGTAATGCGGCGCGGTCTCGCAGGTGACGTCCACGCCGCGGCGCTTGGCTGCGCGGATGAGGGCGACGCTTTCCTTCGTGGAGACGTGGCAGACGTGGTATGCGCAGCCGGTCTCTTCGGCGAGCCGGAGGTCCCGGGCGATCGGGCCCCACTCACTCTCGGAGCAGATGCCGCGGTGGCCGTGGGCGCGGGCATACGCGCCGTCGTGGATATAGCCGCCGTGCAGGAGGCTGTTGTCCTCGCAGTGCGCGGCGAGGATCTTACCGAGGCGGCAGCACTGCATCATAGCCTCGCGCATGAGGCTTTCCGACTGCACGCCGCGGCCGTCGTCGGAAAACGCGATGACGCCTGGCGCGAGCCCGTCAAGATCCGCGAGCCGCTCCCCTTTTTCGCCTACCGAGATGGCGCCGTAGGGATGGACGTGGACGAGCGCGTCTTTTTCGATGATCGCGCGCTGCACGGCCAGCGCGGCAGCGCAGTCCGGCACGGGGTCGAGATTCGGCATGGCCGCGACGTGGGCGAAGCCGCCGTGGGCCGCGGCAAGCGTGCCGGTCCGGATCGTCTCTTTATAAGAAAATCCCGGTTCACGAAGATGTACATGCACATCAACAAAACCGGGAAATAAGACAGCCTTATGAAGATCAATGGAAACAGCATCTGCGTGACAGGAAATACGATCACCAATGGAAACAATTCTTCCGCCCGAAAGCAAAACGTCCGCGGCACGAAATACGCCGCCCGAGGAGAGGAGCTGTGCGTTTTGAAGCAGATAGCGCATGGTCGTTTCCTCCTTTTTTGTGTCCGGTGCATTATACGGGATATCCGGCGGAATGTCAAGCCCCTTTGCTGAAGGTTTTTTGATTTTTCGGAAAAAGCCCCGGGACTGCGGTCCCGGGGCCTGAAAACGGATTCAGGAAAGGAGCATTTTGTCGTTCGCCTCATCGCTGCCGCTGGCGCGGGAGAACATGGCGAGCAGATCCGGCACGGTCAGCTTCTTCTTCTCCTCGCCGGACACGTCCACCACGACCTGGCCGGCGTCCATCATGATAAGGCGGTTGCCGTGCGCGATGGCGTCTTTCATGTTGTGGGTGATCATGAGCGTGGTCAGCCCGTGCTCCTGCACGATGCGGTCGGACAGGTCGAGGACCTTGGCCGCCGTACGCGGGTCGAGGGCCGCGGTATGCTCGTCGAGCAGCAGCAGCTTCGGCTGCTGCAGGGCCGCCATCAGAAGCGTCAGCGCCTGCCGCTGGCCGCCGGAGAGCAGGCCGACCTTCGCGGTCATCCGGTCCTCGAGACCGAGGTCCAGCGCATGCAGCCGCTTCTGGTATTCGGCGCGCTCAGCCTTGGTGATGCCCCAGCGGAGGCCGCGGTGCTGCCCGCGGCGGGCGGCAAGGGCCAGGTTCTCCTCGATCTGCATGGTGGGCGCGGTGCCCATCATCGGGTCCTGGAACACACGGCCGAGGAAGGCCGCGCGCTTATGCTCCGGCAGGCCGGTGACGTCGGTCCCGCCGATGACGATCTTACCGCTGTCGATCTGGAAAGAGCCCGCGATGGCGTTCAGCATGGTCGACTTGCCCGCGCCGTTGCCGCCGATGACGGTGACGAAATCGCCGTCGTTGAGAGTCAGGTTCAGATCGTTCAGCGCGGTCTTTGCGTTGACGGTGCCGGGGTTAAAGGTCTTGCACACATTGATGAGTTCAAGCATGGTGTGTTTCCTCCTTTTTTGCCTTGCCGCGGAACATCTTGCCCTTCCAGTACGGGATGGCCAGGAACAGCGCGACGATCAGCGCCGTGATGAGCTTGAGGTCGTTCGTGTTGAGGCCGAGCTGCAGGACGATCTGGAGCACGAAATAGTAGATCACCGCGCCGATCGACACGGCCAGCAGCTTGAGGCCGAAGTTCGTAAAGAGCTTGCCGAAGATGACCTCGCCGATGATGACGGCAGCCAGGCCGATGACGATCGCGCCGCGGCCCATGTTCACATCCGCCGCGCCCTGGAACTGCGCGAGCAGCGCGCCGGAGAGGGCGACGAGTCCATTGGAGAGCATAAGGCCGAAAACGACGTTCGCGTTCGTGTTGATGCCCTGCGCGCGGGCCATGTTCTGATTTGCGCCGGTGGCGCGGATGGCGCAGCCGCGCTCCGTACCGAAGAACCAGTACAGAAGCGCGATCACGGCAAACGTGAAAAGAAGCAGGATCGGAAGCGGATTTTTCAGGCTCAGCTCGCGCACATAGCGCTGCGAGACCATCAGCGGATATTTATCCACGCCGACGGCCTGATTGGCCTTGCTGTCCATGATGCGCAGGTTGATGGAGTAGAGTGCGAGCTGCGTCAGAATGCCGGAGAGGATCGCGGGGATGCCGCATTTGGTGTGGAACATGCCCGTCACGAAGCCTGCCAGCATACCGCAGGCAAACGCGCACAGCAGGGCCAGCCACGGGTTCACCCCAGCGCGGATGAGCATGACGGCGGCCGCGCCGCCGGTGGCGATGGAGCCGTCGACGGTCAGGTCCGCAACGTCCAGAATACGGAAGGTGATGTACACGCCGATGGCCATCAGGCCCCAGATGAGGCCCTGAGCCGCCGCGCCAGGCAGCGAATTGAGTAGCGCAGAGAGGAAGCTCATAATCATTCTCCTTGTCAGTCTGCGCCTGCAATCGACCGGCAAAGGGTTCCGGTTATCGGCCGATTGCAGGGGCAAACGGTTTTTGCAGTTCCGCCGGTCACGGG
>JABLTN010032652.1_pt1 | contig 17504 bp, 18 predicted proteins | sample 7160141 | NCBI WGS metagenome assembly JABLTN01 (sample SAMN14651226, study PRJNA627086) | human gut metagenome | isolation source: feces | host: Homo sapiens | reverse complement strand
CTGTCGCACACGTGCGTGAATGAGCGTGGCGAAACGTTTATGAGCGTGGCCGCAAACACGTCGATTCCCCATGTGCTCGAGCATTTGGTTATTGACGAGCAGGCTCGGCTTGATGAATCGACGAGCAAGGTGGTGTTTGTCGGCAAAACCGCATGGTCGAATCGTTCTGAGCGCAAAGCGTGCGTGCAAGTGAGTTATGCCGACGAGCATATTGCCCGCCAGGCGCTCGCCGTCGCGCAGCGCGAGCTGAACGACGCTTTGCTCGCGCGGGTTCGCTAGGCAGGCGGTTTTTGCACTGGTGCTTTGTGCGCATGGCCTGGTTCGATGCTCATGTGCTTTGGGCGAACCCGGAAATCGCCTGGGTTTTTGCGCTGGTAGCGCGATATGGGGGCGTCGACGGCTCTACGCGCCGTGCGCATCCCCGTTTTCTGTGCGGCGGTCTTTCGCTTCAACATAACGGCAACGCTCGCGTTTGTGCGGGCGTTTTCTTTTATAATGGCGCCAATACGATAACAACGTCGTTGCGTGGCGGCGGCGCGTACTCGAGGAGGCAAATATGAACAACAAACTCGGTGTGTTCCTGGCGGGCGGATTGATTGGCGCGGGAGTCGCATTGTTCTACGCACCTCGCACGGGCGTTGAGACGCGCGCGATGGTGGCCGACAAGGCCCAGGCAATGTGGGGTCAGGCTCAGGGCCTGGGCGCACAGGTTGCGGTTGACGCTCAGCAGTTCTACGGCAATGCCGCCCAAAATGCCCAGCAGGTCTATGGCGCCGCCGCCGCTAATGCGCAGGCCGCTTACACGAACGTCGCCGCTTCCGCCCAGCAGGCGTACACCAACGTCGCTCAGGGTGCCCAGCAGGCGTATGCAGCCGCGTCCGATCGCGGCAAGCAAGCTGCCGACGCTATCGCCCAAGGCGCCCAGGCCGTTGCGGGCCGCGCGCACGAGGCGGCCGAGGGCGTGAAGCCCGTATTCGCCGAAAAGAACGATGAGCTGCGCGCGAAGATCGATGCCGCCCGCGAGCGCATTGCCGCCCAGGTGGCGAAAAATGCCGAGCAAGCATCCGCGAACGCTGAGCAGGTCGCAGAGGAGCTTCAGGCGGAGGCCGCTGTTGAGCAGCCCGTCGAGCAAGTCGAAGAGACTGTCGAAGAAGAGCAGAAGGCAGAATAGCGCCGCAGCTACAGGAACAGCACAATGAAGGGTCGGCCTTGCGCCGGCCCTTTTCGCGAACGGAAGGGGAGCCGACATGGCTCGTAAGAAGCTGGTGACAAGCCACGATATTCGCAAGCTCCGCGTTGTGGGCGGCAAAAAGGGAACGAAGCGCATCGGTAAGGTGAAGTCGTGCGTATTCCATCCGACCGAGCGACGCTGCATTGGCTTTATAGTGAAGCGCCCCGATTTGCTCTGGATGTTCCACCGCAAAGATATCTTCGTGGCCCTTGGCGGCTTCGATTTCGCCGACGGCCGCATTCGGGTTAAGCCCGATGCGCCTACTTCGGGCCATGCGGTATGTCGAGCCATGGGCCTCGATTGGGATAAGTGCGTTTTGTGGGAAGGCCTGCCAATCATGACTGCCGACGAAACGGCGGTCGGCTTCGTGAGCAACATCACGTTCGATATCGAAACGGGCCAGGTCGAAGCCGTAGAGGCGAGCAACGGCGCTACGGCGAAGCTTCTTCTGGGAACGCTCGAGGTGCCGGCGAGCTACATTGCGGGCTTTAAGCGCGGCATGGGTGCCGATTTGGCCGTGAAGGAAGATTCGCGCGAAGCGGGCGAAGAGGTCGTGTTCAAGGGCGCGATTTTGGTCTCCGACGATGTGTGGGAGCTCTCTCCCGAAGGTGGTTGGGCCGAGGCCGCTGGCAAATTCACGGCGAAGGCTGGAGCTCGCGCGAAAGAGACGGCTGCCGCGGCGAAAGAAGCCGCTGTCGCTGCAAAGCCTAAAGTCGAGGCCGCAACGGCTGCCGCGGGTGCTGCCGTGAAAGAGGGCGCCGAGGGCGTTGGGCGCCAGGTGAACGCGACCAAAGATGCATTTGGGGCATTTAAGGAAGAGTTCAGCAAGGCAGCCGCAGGCGAAGAGACCGAAGTGGGCGAAGAGGTCGCCGAGCGCGAAGCGAAAACCAAGGGCATGTTTGCCGCCTTCAAAGAAGAATTCGATAAGGCCAAGGCCGGTGACGAGGATTCCGAGGAAGACGTCGAGGAAGAGTACGACGAAGAGGTCGACGACGAAGGTGAGGCTCTGGTCGAGGAAGCCGACGAAGGCGAATACGAAGAGCCCGAAGACGACGAGTACGAAGATGACGATGCCGACGAGGAGCCTTCTCGTAAAGACCCTGGCATAGGAGGCATGTTCGCCGCGTTCAAGAGCGAATTCGACAAGGCGGCGAAGGGCGAGTAGCTCGGTCGAACGGGCTCCGTTTCGACGGCATTCGGCTTAATCCGCATCGATTGTTACGACAATCTAACGAAATTACGGCAAGACGGTGGCATTCGGGTTTTTCGCCTGGTGCCACCGTCTTTTGCGTCACAATGGCGTCAATGCGCTTGGGTGAGGCGCTTTGATGAAACTAGGTGAACCAGATGGCGATGAATTCGTCGGGCATGACCGGCAAGATTGCTCTGAAAAAAGAAGAGTTTCAAGAAAAGCGCGAGGAGCATCGCGAGAAATACGAAGCGAAAAAAGAAGCCTTCAACGAAAAGTACGAAGTTCCCGTTTCCGAGCGTCCTTCTCTTGCTCGCCTGACCAAGGCCGATATTTTCAAATTGGTGGGTTTGGGATTGTTTTTTGTGCTTATGGCGGGCGTGTGCGTGCTTATCGCGCCGTGGATCGCCGAGCTATCCGAGCCTGACGGTTTGCAACGCGTAGTTGAAGATGTGCGCAACGCGGGCGTCGGCGGCGTGTTCATTTTGCTCGCCTTCCAATTCCTGCAAATTGTGGTGGCGTTCATTCCCGGTGAAATCGTGCAAATTGCGGCTGGCATGATGTATGGCCCGTGGATTGGCGCCCTCGTCGTGATTGTGGGCGCCGTGATTTCGAGCGCCTTCATTTTTGCGCTCGTGCATAAACTCGGCGCGCCGTTCGTTCGCGCGATGATTCCCGAGAAGTGGATGAGCAAACTCGAGCGCTTTGAGAATTCCGAAAAGCTCGACGTTATGGTGTTCGTTCTGTTCCTCATTCCCGGTTTGCCAAAAGACGTGTTTACCTATCTGGTTCCGCTTACGAATATGAGCATGCGCAACTTTGTGGTGCTCGCGAATATCGGGCGCATCCCGGGCGTGCTCATTAGCACGCTTGGCGCCGACAAGCTTATCGAAGGGGATTACGGCCAAAGCGCCATTCTGTTTGGCATTGCGGCGGTTATCGGAATTCTTGCGATTTGGCAGCACGACCGTATTCTGCATGTCGCGGCAAAGCTTAGACTTTCCAAGAAGAAGGGCACTGATCAGGAGAAATAAACGAATTCGGAAGATGCGTGGCGCGGTGCGGCGCACAGGGCCGGACTGCTACACTTGACGGGCTGGGTTGTCTAGCCCGTTTTTCGTTTTTGAAGAGGAGTGCGCGCTATGCGTTTAGTTTCATGGAATGTGAATGGCTTGCGGGCCGCGGTGAAAAAAGGTTTCGAGGATTCGGTGCTCGATTTGGACGCCGATGCGATTTGCCTCCAAGAAACGAAATTGCAAGAGGGCCAGATTGATCTTGATCTTCCTGGCTACCTGCAGTTTTGGAGCTATGCCGAGAAGAAGGGATACTCAGGCACTGCGATTTTTACGCGCCGCGAGCCGCTGCGCGCGCTTCACGGTTTGGGAGTGCCTGAACTTGATACCGAGGGGCGCCTCGTCGCGTTGGAACTCCCCGAGTTTTGGCTCGTTGATGTGTATACGCCAAACGCGCAAGATGGTTTGGCTCGTATAGACCATCGTATGGCCTGGGACGATGCGTTTCGTGATTTCTGCAAGGGGCTTGAGGCCGGCGTGATTCCTGCGGGCGTGCCCGTGCAGGCGCAGGGGGCGGGCGAGGGACATGTGTGCGTCGCCGAGCTTCCGCGCACGGAGGCCGATGAGATTGCGCATCCGAAGCCCGTGGTCATGTGTGGCGACTTCAATGTGGCGCATGAGGAAATCGACTTGAAGAACCCCAAGACGAACCGCGGCAATGCGGGCTTTTCCGATGAGGAGCGCGGCAAATTCACCGATTTGCTCGATGCGGGGTTTGTGGATACGTTCCGCACGCTGCATCCCGATTTGGAAGGTGCGTATTCGTGGTGGAGTTATCGCTTCAACGCGCGCAAGAACAATGCAGGTTGGCGCATTGACTACTTCTTGGTGAGCGAGGCTCTGCGAGCCTCGGTTGAGGACGCCGCCATCCATAACGAGGTTTTTGGCAGTGATCACTGTCCTGTGTCGCTCGATTTGAGGCTGTAGAAATAATTTCAAAATAGGGCTTGACCGCGTTTTTGAAACTCGTATAATAATTACCCGCTGGTTCGACAACAGCCAGTTAAATGGGCGGTTAGCTCAGGGGGAGAGCACTACCTTGACACGGTAGGGGTCACAAGTTCAAATCTTGTATCGCCCACCATTTATATATGCGGACATGGCTCAGTTGGTAGAGCACCACCTTGCCAAGGTGGGGGTCGCGGGTTCGAGCCCCGTTGTCCGCTCCAGGAATTTTACAGCCGAGGCAAATGCCCCGGCTGTTTTTTTGTTTTCGAGCACGGAGCGGGGCTCGAACCGATGAGGTGGAATTCCGTCAAGAAAACCGCCCCATGCGCGGTTTTGTGCCAGCTGGCGTATAATCATGCAATTATGGATTTGCGAGCCTACAAAGAAACCTTGAACAGCCTGAAAACTCCCATGCAGGGGGTCTTCGTCGTTGTGCTGTGCACGGTGGCTTTTGTCGTGTGGCTTGGTGTGCTTGTCGTTATCACGAAGCTGTTGATGGGTTAGCGCGCTATGTGGCAGAAATTCTCATTCTATGACTTCCGCGTGATCGCGCACTATTTGGGCGTGCTCATGATGTTTCTTGCTGCGGCTGAATGCGTCCCGTTTGTTGTGGCCGTTGTGCTTGGCGAGTGGCAGCCGGCGTCGCATTATCTATTCGGCATGGGCGTCGCGCTCATCGTCGGTTCACTTTTGCGCCTTATTCTCCCCAGTCCTGGCAAACTCACGCCGAAGCAGGCTTTGGCCGTTACGGGCTTTGCATGGCTTGCGTTGGCTCTTTTGGGGTGCATACCTTTATATATGTCGGGCCATTATGGCAGCATGCTCGATGCGGTGTTCGAGGGAATGAGCGCGTGGACCACGACGGGCTGTTCGTTGGTGCAAGATATCGACCATATGTCGATCGCCGATAATACGTGGCGCTTCACCATGCAATGCATCGGCGGTCAAGGTGTTGTCGTTATCGCTTTGTCGCTGGGCTTGTTCGGGCGTGCGGTCGATTCGTCTTTGTATTCCTCCGAGGGCCGCAGCGAGCACGTTATTCCTAACATTATGCAAACGGCTCGCTTCATCGTGCGATTCTCGATGGCGACCATCATCATTGGCACGATTCTGACCACGGCGGCGTGCCTCTTCATTGGCATGGCGCCCGTGCGCGCGTTCTTCAACGGTCTTTGGCTCGCCGTTGCTTCGTTCAATACGGGCGGCATGACCTCGATGTCGACGGGCATTATCTATTACCATTGCGCGCCGCTCGAGATCGTCATTATGGTGCTTATTCTTTTGGGCTCCATCAACTTCACTCTGCATAGCGAGGTATGGAAGGGACATATCGAGCATTTCTTCCGCGATATTGAGATTCGCACGCTTGTCGTGTGGCTGAGCGTGATTCTGGTTGCGTTCGTGGCGACGCTGTGCGCGGCGAAAATCTACGACGACCTGCCGACGCTTTTGCGACGGGCCGCATTCACCGTTGTGGCGGCATTCTCTTCGACGGGCTTCCAAACCATTAGCGTGAACCAAATGACCACGGTGATTTCGAGCGGCGCTCTGCTCATCATCATCTTCTGCATGGCGGTTGGCGGCTCGGCCGGATCGACCACGGGTGGTATTAAGGTGCTGCGCATCGGTGTTCTGGTCAAGGAATTGGTCGCTTATATCAAAGATTTGCTCGCTCCGGCTTCGGCGCGACAGGTGGTTATGTACTACCACGTTGGCCGCCGTCCCCTTTCCCACGATTTGGTTCGCGCAAACCTCGTGGTGTTGCTGCTGTATGGCGTGGCATTTCTCATCACAACCATCGTTACGGTCACGTTCGGCTATGCCGCCGCGCCTTCTATGTTCGAATCGGTATCTATGGTGTCGAACATCGGCATGTCGTGCGGCATCATTCAGCCTGGCATGCCCGACCCGTTGAAGGTGCTCTATATCGTCGATATGTGGGCCGGCCGTCTTGAATACGTAACGCTCATCGCACTGCTGGTTTCCATTATCGCATCCATTCGCCCGAGGAGGAGAATCCGTGCACGTTAGCGCAAACAAGCTATCGCGAACTGCTTTGGCTGCGGTTCTTGCTGCCGCTGTGGCCCTGGCGCCCGCAGGCGTTGCGTTTGCCGTCGATGGCGATGGCAGCTCGGCTGGATCGGTGTCGAATTCCGATTCAACTGCTGCAGCCGACAAAAAGGATGTGTCTAAGGCGCGCGTTGATGCCGCTGCCGCCGACGCCGATGCCGCAAAGGGCGAAAGCGACAATGGGGAGGCACCCAAGCCCGTCGACAACCCCGATAATTCGATTGATGACGGGCAAACCTCCGACAACTCGTTTCTCTATGATGCGTCCATCGCCGATTTGGCTGGCGCCGATTCGTACTACGACAAACAAACCGTGCAGGTGACGGGCGAAGTGGTGGGTGAAGCCATTGCTGTGACGGGCGATGCCGACCATGCGTGGATCGTGCTGCGCGACTCCGATACGGGCTCGACCGTTACCGTATTCGTGCGTCGCGGCGATTTGCGCAAGATCGACACCTATGGGACATACGGTACGACGGGAACCACTTTGCGCGTTCGGGGCATGTTCAATCTGGCATGTTCTCAGCATGAAGGCGAAAGTGACGTGCATGCTCAGGTGGTAAATGTGGTTTCGGCCGGCTATGAACATAAAGATGTCTTCAATGTCGAAGATTTCGCGCCCGGCGTCGTTGCTTTGGCTGTGGGTATCGTTTTGGCGCTCGTGTTTTGGCGCATGCGGGAAAGGTCGCGTTAATTAATGCTTATGCAAGGAACTGTGATCAAACTTGACCGCGGCTACCCGCTCGTTCGCTTGAACGACGGGCGTGAGCTTCGCTGTGAGCACGCAACGGCTTTGGTGAAGGGCGCCGACGTGCGCGCGACAACGGGCGATATCGTCGACGTGTCTGCGCCCGATGGCCACGATAAAGGCATCATCGAACGCGTGCATGACCGCAAGCGCGCTTTCGTGCGCAAAGATCCGACCGAGCGCATGGAGCAGCAGGTGCTTGCGGCAAATTTCGATACGGTTATCGTGGCTGAGCCTTTGGTGGGCATCAATGTGCGCCGGCTTGAGCGCGAGCTCGTTTTGGCCCATGAGAGCGGTGCGAGCGTTGCTGTCGTGCTTACCAAGGCCGATTTGGCGGAAACCGAAGTCGAGCTTGCTCAGGCGCGCGATTTGGTTGAGAAAATCGCCCATGGCACGCCTGTTTTGGTAGTTTCTGCCGAAGACCTTCAAAGCGTTGAGGGGGTGCGTGCCCTGATTCCGGAAGGTCGCGTCGCCGTGCTGCTGGGAAAAAGCGGCGTCGGCAAATCGAGCTTGGTGAACCTGCTAGTCGGAAGCGATGTGCAGGCAACGGGCGCCGTTCGCGAGGGCGATGGCAAGGGGCGCCACACGACGGTTTCTCGCGAAATGATCGCGATTCCTGGCGCTGGCAGCGTTGTCGATATGCCGGGCGTGCGCGGTCTTGCCTTGTGGGATTCCGATGCGGGCATCGAAGCTGCATTCGCCGATGTGGAGCAGCTCGCCGAACAGTGTCGATTCCGCGATTGCCGACATGAAGCGGAGCCAGGGTGTGCGGTGCGCGCTGCTGTGAAGTCGGGCGAGCTTCCCAAGGAGCGATATGACAGCTATCTTCGTTTGCGCGGCGAGGTTCGTGAGGCCAAAAAGCGCAATGAAGAGGCGAAGCGCATTCGTTCGCGCAAGGGTCACCCTCGTCGATGGAAGGGATAAGGCGCAGGTCGCCTTCATGGCACCCCTGTTCCTCCATCTTCGAATCTCTACTCATATGAGCAAAAATACACATGTTCGTCGTGTGAGTTGATGACGTTATCAGGCGGTTTTTAACATTCAGCCCTAGAATGTTCCGCTATGGAAACTTTTGCTGAAATACTCCCGCATGCTTTCGAGCATGCATTCATCGACACCTTGAAGCTCGTGCCGTTCCTTTTCGTGACCTATCTCGCCATGGAAGCGCTCGAACACTACGCGAGCTCGAAAAGCATCGCCGCCGTTCGTCGCGCTGGCATCGCAGGCCCCGTTATAGGCGCGCTTCTGGGCGTGGTGCCGCAGTGCGGCTTTTCCGCCGCTGCCGCGACGCTGTATTCCGCGCGCGTTATTACCCTGGGCACGCTCTTCGCCGTATTTCTTTCTACGAGCGATGAAATGCTGCCCATCATGATTGCCGCGCAGGCCCCAGCGGGGTTCATTGCTGAGGTTCTCGCGATTAAGGCCCTTTGCGGCCTTATTGCCGGCTTTGCCATTGACGTGGTGCTGCGGCTTCGCCACCATGCTGTAGAAGCGATGCGTATCCGCGATTTGTGCGAGCGCGACCACTGCGGCTGCGACGATGAAAGCGATGCGCCGCCCGCGCTTTCCGATGCATGCCAAAAGCATGAGGAAAGCGCCGCTAACCGCATTGACGATTGGGGTGCCGAGTATTCGAACGGGGAAGAACGTGGAGCCGAACTCGCGTGCGCTTCCGACGAGCGACACGAGCGCGACCACGTCCATGCCCACAATCGCTCGCATGGCCATGCTCACGGCTTCGGTGCTATCGCGAAGAGCTCTTTAGTGCATACGCTGCAGGTCACGTTGTTCATATTCCTGGTTTCGCTTGCGCTCGAAATCGTTATCGATGGCGTTGGAGAAGACGCGCTTGCCTCGTTCATTTCCGCGAATTCAAACCTTTCCGTAGTGGTTTCGGCAATTGTGGGCCTTATTCCCAATTGCGCCGCGTCGGTCGTTCTTACCGAGCTGTATTTGGAGGGCGCCCTTTCCACGGGAGCCATGCTCGCTGGATTGTTGGTAAGCGCGGGCGTCGGCCTGCTTGTTTTGTTCCGCGCGAACCGTCCCATGCATGAGAATTTCCTTATTGTCGCGGGCTTGGTCGCGTGCGGCGTGGTGTTCGGATTTATTGTCGGAATATTCGGGATTGCGCTTTAGTCGAATTTTCGTCGAACTGCGTGTTTCGGCGAAATGATGTGGACAATTATTCGGAAGCTGTTTAGTATAATCGTTCAGTTGAAAGGGCGTTTCTGGCGTTCGTTATTGCATAGGGGGTTGCGATCGTTCGTCGGTCGTTAGTGGCTTTTCGGCGTTCTTTTAGCATGTAAACAGTGTTGTTTCAATGCGGGGGTTTATTCAGAACCGCTCATACTATTGGAAAACTGTTTGCATGTAATAAGGTCTGTGTCGTCGCATGCTTCGGCAAGGCGCGACATAGGGGAAATACTGGACGATGAAGGGAGGCCGGCTTCGTTGCGTGGCGAGACCGAATCCCAAGGAGTTCGCTTGAGCTCCGCCCAAAAAAGAATTCTAGGTTACATTTCGGCGGAAACGACGTTGTCCGACGGCGTGCGTTGCTCGAAAAAGGAGCTCGCTAAGCAGGCAGGCTGTAGCGTGCAAACCGTCGACAGGGCGATTTTCCGCTTGCGCAAGCTTGGCCTTGTCGAAGTTGAGGAGTGCCATGCCGAGTCCGGCGCGCAAACGGCGAACCTTTATCGTGCCAAGCGCTAGCACCACCTGGACTTTTTTCCTATAATTCGGCTTAATTGAAGATTTGCCTGCCCTCATCCCCGGGTGAGGGGCAAAAATGGCACCTGCATCGTTTCGTTAGGGGTCGCTCTTTGGTGAGCGATAGAAACGCTGCGGGTGCCATTTTGCTCAAGGGCGAATTCGTTTTGCGCCGCCCGCGCGGCGCGCAGGAATAAGGAGGCAACACCATGGCGAAACTCGATGCTGGCATGACGCGAGAAGCGGCATTCGATTTGCTGCAGGAGCACAACAAAGACGCGTTCCACATTGAACACGGCGAAACGGTTGAGGCGACCATGCGGTATTTCGCACGTGAATTCGATCCCGAGAATGAGGAGTTTTGGGGCATCGTGGGTCTTCTACACGATCTCGACTGGGAAGAGCATGACGACGAACCCGAGATGCACACGCTGTATGCCACGCCGCTCATCGAAGCTGCCGGGGGGTCGCCCGAGCTCATTCGCGCGATTCAGAGCCACACGAGCGACTTCAATCCCGACTTGCCCAAGCCGGAGCTGCAGATGGAGAAGATCCTGTTCGCGACCGAGGAGCTTACGGGCCTCATTGGCGCGGCGGTCGTTATGCGTCCCAGCAAGAGCGTGATGGACTTCGAGGTGAAATCGCTGAAGAAGAAGTTCAAGGACAAGCGTTTTGCTGCCGGCGTGAATCGCGATGTGATTCGTTCGGGCGCCGAGATGCTCGGTTGGGAGCTGGACGAGCTGTTCGACCGTACCATCAGGGCCATGCAGAGCTTCGCGCCCGATCGCGATACCTTCAAGCCTGCTGAATAACGAACAAGGCCGCCCGATGGGGCGGCCTTTCTGTTCCGTCGTTTTATTCTTCCACCGGCTGGCCCGAGAAATTGAGGCTTCCCGTGAGTGCGCGCGCTGCGGTTTCGTCGAAATCGTCTTTATCGAAGGCTTCGATTGCGCTGAAGGCGATGGCTTTCGTGCCGTCGAAAATATCCCAGAAGCTTTGCGTGCTCACTTCGTGGGTATACGGGTTTTCCCAGGGGTGGCGCATGCGATTGTCGAAGTCGCTCACGCGTGTGGCATTGTCGCGGTGTGACATGGATTTATAGAACGAGAATTGCCTGTTCAGGACGCGCGTTTCAATGACGTCGAGCGCGCTTTGCATGGTTCCGTTCGGCGAGTAGAACAAGCGCTGCATTCGGCGGAAATCGTGCACGGCGGAAACGAACAGGTCGACGGGCGGGAATGTACGGTACGCCTTCATCGCGACGAAGGCGTACATTTTCCCAATGGTTTGCAGAGTGCGCTCGCTCGCGTGGAGCGCTTCTTCGAAGGGGCGGTAGGAGCGAATGGTGCGTCCCAGTTTGCTGAACAGCACCATTTCGTCGTATTCTCGTTCGATTTCAGCATGGACTTCGTTTTCCTGGCTGCGGTTGAGCCCGTCGATGCCTGCGTCGCAAATGGCGTATTGCTGACAATACACGAGCGGATGCATGGCTCGGTCGAGCGAATAGTGGCACAGAAAGCCCAGCGCATACGCGCGACCCACGGGCAATTCGTGTTCCTCGAGCACCTGCAGGCTTTCCTTCAGCGCGGCGATGAGTTTGCTGGGGGCGTCGTGGTGCATGGCGCTGCCCAGTCCGAAGAATTGTTTCATGCTCGGTGAAAGAACAAGGTAGAACAGCGGGTCGGGGCCTTGGTTGCCTAGCAAGAACGCATCTTTCTCGTCGATCGATTTGCCGATGATGTGCGAATGCGCGGCATAGACGTCTTGGCCGAAGAAATCGTGGGTAAGAATTGCAGGCATGATGCCTCCCTTTCGGAAGTATGGCGCGGGGCGTTTTACGGCGAATTGACGTTAAGCCGCCAATGCGCGCGTCCCAGTGTAGACCCCATGATATACAATCGTTTGAGCGTTTTTTCCGCAGCGCCCAGAACTTTACGCAAGTTGTTATTTTGGGCGTCCCTCCCACGAAAAAAAGGAAGCACGCATGTCTGCAATGAAACTGACGAAGCGCGAGAAGAGCTGGATTGTCTACGACGTTGGCAACTCGGCATTCGTGCTGCTGGCGTCGACCCTTATCCCCATTTACTTCTCGGCGATCGCCGACCCCGGCAGCTCTGTTGTAGTGGCCTGGGGCTATGCAACCACGGTGGCGTCGCTTTTGCTCGCGTTGCTCATGCCGTTTTTGGGCAGTATCGCCGACTTGAAGGGCAACAAGAAACGCTTGCTCGTGGGCTCCATTGGCACGGGCGCCGTGCTGCTCGCATGCATGGGCATTCCTGGCAACGCGATGGTGTTCTTGGTGATGTACGTGGTGGCGACCATCATGCTTAACGCGTCGCTCGTGTTCTACGATGCGTTCCTTATTGATGCGACCGATTCCGAAGACCGCTACGATGAGGTATCTTCGCAAGGCTATGCATGGGGCTACATTGGTTCGTGCGTACCCTTCATCATTTGCCTCGTGCTCGTGCTATTCGGCGAGAACTTCGGCCTCGGCCAGCTCGACGCCATTCGCATTTCCTTTGTGATTACCGCTGTGTGGTGGGTCGTTTTCAGCGTGCCCGTGCTGAAGAACGTGCACCAGACGCATTACAAGGAGCGCACTGAGCACCTGTTCCGCGACGCGCTCGTGGGCTTGTGGGCCACGGCGAAGCGCATTTTCGCCGACAAGCGCGTGTTCATGTTCATGCTCGCGTTCTTCTTCTATATCGATGGCGTGCATACCATTATCACGATGTCGACGAGTTACGGCACCGATCTGGGCATCGGCTCCACCCAGCTCGTGCTTGCGCTGCTGGTCACGCAGTTCGTGGCGTTCCCCTCGGCTATCGCGTATGGCCGCCTGGCGGGCAAATTCGGCACGAAGCGCATGCTGCTCATCGCGATTTTCGCGTATTTCTGCATCACGTTGTTCGCGGCGTTTTTCCTGCGTTCCGCCACGGAATTCTGGGTGCTTGCTGTGTGCGTCGGTTTGTTCCAGGGCGGCATCCAGGCCCTTTCGCGCAGCGAGTTTGGCAAGCTCATTCCGAAGGAACATGCCAACGAGTACTATGGCTTCTTCGATATTTTCGGTAAGTACGCAACGGTGCTCGGCACGCTGCTCGTGAGCGTGTTTACCCAGATTACCGGCAATTCCTCTATCGGTGTGCTCAGCATTGCTGTGCTGTTCATCATCGGCTTCGTTCTTATGACGAAAGTTCCCGAGAAGTAGGCTTTGCGCCGCGTGCGCGGCGAATGCAACTTACGAAAACATAACGCTCGTTTAACAGGTGGGCGGCGGCTTAAGGCCGTCGCCTTTTTTCGTTATAGTATGGCCCCAGCACATATTTTGGGCATCGCGAATATGCGCGATACGCCGTTTTGAAAAAGGAGAGAGGTTATGGCTGAAGAGGCGAAGAATTCGGCGGCTGCGCATGCTGCTGAAATTGAGGCGCTCAAGCGTCAAATCGAAGAAATGAACAAGCGCCTCGAGGAACTTTCTGCGGCCACGAGCGCGGGCGCGCCTGCCGAGGGCGATTCTTCTGCTTTGGCTGCTTCGGCTGAGGTTGCCGAGGTTGCCGAGGTCGTCGAACCCGCGATTTCATCCGAGGCGCCCGCTGCCGATTCGGGTATGACGGGGTCTTTCGTTGCCGAAACCAACGCCTCCGCGGTCGAAGCGGTTCCCGCCCCTGTCTCCAGCACGTCGGCTGCCGCACCAGAGGCTTTCGAGGCTTTCCCGAATACCCCGCCGATTGAGAAGGTCGTCGATGACGACGGCAAGCCGGTCGATCCTGCCTATGTCGCGGCTGCCGTTGCCGATTTCATGCCCACGTCGCAGCCTCCCAAGCCGGCGCCTCCTGTCTTCAATGGCGCTCCCTATGGGCAGCAAGGTGCGGCGTCGCAGCAGCCTACCGGCCAGCCGCAGCAACCCTATGCGCAGCCTGGTTATGCCGCTCAGCAACCTTATGCTCAGCAGCCGGGTCAAGCAGCATACTATTCGCAAAACAATGGCTATTATGCGTCGAGCCAAGGCGCCTATCAGGTTCCGTACCAGCAGCCGCTCGTGCATACGAAAGACCATGTTGCCGCAGGCCTGCTTGCGATTTTCTTGGGCGTGTTTGGTGTGCATAAGTTTTATTTGGGCTATCACACCACGGGTTTCATTATGTTGGGCGTGACTATTTTGGGCAGCCTGCTCACAATCGGCATTGCAGCGGGCGTGGTATGGCTCATTGGCGTTATCGAGGGCATTATTTACCTTACGAAGAGCCAGTCGGAATTCGAGCAGCTGTATGTATTCAATAAACGTGAGATGTTCTAGCGTTAATCAGGTAAAACGTCGAATGACATGTCGAATGCGGCGGCCGCTGCAAGCACTGCGATGATTGCAACGAAGGCGATAAGAAGGGCGCGTTTGCCAGCGCTCTTCTTTTTTTGGCCTTCGGCGTAATGGACCGACTCCGCAGAGGCGGGCTTGGTGCCATTAATGGGTGCGGGGGCGATGAACTCGGTAATGTCGGGGCTTTTCGCCTCAAAAGGCGTGGGGTCGCAGAATTGAGCGGGGTTGGCATCGGGATAGAGAGCTGCAAGCGCGGCGATTTCGTCGGATTTTTCCTGCTCGAGGGCCGCTTTTTCGGCGCCGAATCCGGGGAGTACCGTCGTTTTGTCCGACGGTGCGGCAAGGGGAATCACGGTCGTCTTGCTGGACGATGGGGCAAGGGGAATTACGGTTGTCTCGTTCGAAGAGCTGTTCTGGGCGTCGAGCTCGGCCGAGTTCGAACCCTGAGCTTCTTCAGCCTCGTCGTGATCGTTTTCGTCGGCGGATTCCGATATGCCGTGTGCTTGCTCGCTGGATTGGTCTTCCGCTGGTGTTTCGTCTGGGCCGCTTTCGTTGGCTGTCGCGAACGCGTCGTGGGCATCTTCGATGGGGCCGTCTTCAATGGCAAGCTCTGGTGTGTCGGGGTTTTTCTCGCTGGAGCTGGTTGTGGGGGCCTCTTGAATTCCGATGCCGAATCCTTCTTCGTCGATGCTTCCGCTGTTGGCGGCAACGATATTTTCTGCATTGTCGGCGGGTTCGACTTTCTTTCCGCACATGAAGCAGAATCGTGCTTCATCGGGGAGTTTTGTGCCGCAATAAACGCAAAACATCGCATAACTCCTTCGCAATGAATTTTCTAGGCCCATGGGTCCTTTCGTGAATGAGCCCATTGTAGTGCGCTTGGCTTTCGTTCGCTGAAAAGTCGCGAAAAGCGCAGCGACGAAAAGAGAGAGAGCCCCCTGTTTCGTCGCAGTTGTCGTTGTGGGTCTATTTGCGCGTGATAAATAGGGCGAGCCTATGGATAAAGGCGAATTCGTCTCGCTTTGCGATTAGAAGGGCGCATTTGGTGCACGTGCTGCGACCTTCGACTATATTAAGGACATGTCGTTATGCGTCGCTGATGGGGGCGACGTTTTGGAATGGAGGAAGCATGCTGAGTGATTCCGAAAAAGCTCTCGCGGAAATGATGGCCGCGCAATTCATGGACAAGGGTGACGCTGCTGCCGTCGAACCCGCGGAAGGCACGGTGAAAATCACGTTCTTCGAAAAGGGCAACACCGTCGATAGCTCCATTGAGGGCATTGCTTCGCGCATGCAGTTCGATGGCTGTTTCGCGATTGACGAATATATGATTCAGCGTAAAGACGGCACGCCGGTTGACGCTGGCTTTGGCGCCGACTTCAATGACGCGGGCGGTCCGGTGGCGTCGTGGGTATGGTTCTCGCGCCCCGTGAACGGTCCAGTGAGGGCGAAATTCGAAGAACGTTTCAATGGCACGTTCGACGAAGGGGGCCTGCGCATGGACATTCCTACGGATGATTTCCTCGCCTTCGCCGATTCGGGGGCATGGAACGCATTCGCGGTGGAAGACGACGAAGACGATCAGGTTTTGTTCGAATAAACGCAGCCTCCTCGTTGAATAAGGCTTAAAAAGCCCGGGATGAAGATTCATTCCGGGCTTTTTGCGTTCGAGATGCAGCTCGATGGAGCGCATGACGAAATGCAGGTTTGGCGTTTGAGCGCGGTTTAATGCTGGCGCGGAGCTTTTGTATCTGCGACGCGGCTTGGCGCGGGCGCGCAAAAGGACGCGAATTCGGTGCGGATGCACGTCTTCGTAGCTTATTTTGTTTGCAACCGCTTTGCTTTGCGACGTTTGTGGATAAGGGCGCCCGCCAGCACGACGAACGCGGCGAAGCAGGCCAGCGCAGCAGCAGCTACGTAAGGGAATACGGCCCGATAACCGATTTTTCCTTCCTTGGGATTCGCGATAATCTGAAATGTCGCGTGCGTGTCGCCAGCGCAATTGCCGATGCCCTTCACCATGAGCGTCGCTGTGCCTTCGTTCACGTTTTCGGAATAAGACACCTCGTAATCGACGCCCTTTACAAGGGTGCGCCCGTCGAGCTTCACGACGGGGTCGGGCTCAATGGGGTAGCTTGTGCGTACATGGTCGGGAATCATGTCGATGGTTGCGTTCGCCAAGTCGGCCGGAAGAATCACGAAACCCGTTTCCACGGTGCCCGTATAGTCGCCTGCGCCGGTGATGGTTACGTGCACGGTGCCGGGATTGATCAGGTCGCCATCGAATCGCACGTTGAAATCGACGCCCTCGCGAAGTGACGTCTCGGTTTTCTTGCCGTCTTTGACCGAGTCAATGCGTAGGGTGACTGTGGGGCGCTTTTCGGTGCCGTCATACATCATATCTTGCAGGCCCTGAACGCGGGCAGTGGCGATATCGGTCGCTTCGAGGGCTTCGAGGGTCTTTTTCGCCTGGTCGTACGTTGAAAGTGCGGGACCAAGCTCTCCTCGTATAGAGTCGGCGGCGGCGGAGATGGCGTTGCGGGAAGTTGTGGCGTCATCGCCTTCGGCGTCGTCGGCGAAGGCCGCGGGGGTGAACATGGTGGTGCTCAACACGAGCGCGCATGCGGCACCGGCAAGGGCGCGGGCGGGTTGTGGCATGGTCACCTCCTTAGGAATTCTGCAAGTATTCAGTGCGATTGATTATAGCCTGCCTATGAGAGTTCATCATGGTAAGCTGTGCGGGTATCACGAGAAGTTCCAAGGGGGAATGGCATGCATACATTCAATACGCGCGGCACGTGCTCGCGCCAAATCAATTTCGACATCGTCGACGGCAATGTGCACAACGTGAGCTTCGTCGGCGGCTGCGACGGCAATCTGAAGGCTATCTCAAAGCTTATCGAGGGCAAGTCCGTCGACTGGGTTGTTTCTGTTCTTGAGGGCAACACCTGCGGTCGTCGCACTACGAGCTGCGCCGATCAGCTGACGCAGGCCTTGAAGGCTGCCGAAGCGGGTGAAATCTAGCTGGAACGCATTCGTCGTTTCATCGAAGGAGGGGAGTGAGCACCGGCTCGCTCCCCTCCTTTCTTTTCCGTGCCTGTTAAACGCTACGAGCATTTAACAGGTCGGGGCTGCGGCGGAAATCCTGGACCAAAAGAGGACCAGGAGGACCATGAGGATGTACAGCGCAGAGCAAAGAATGAAGGCCGTCGAGACGTTCG
>JABLTN010053984.1_pt1 | contig 17535 bp, 10 predicted proteins | sample 7160141 | NCBI WGS metagenome assembly JABLTN01 (sample SAMN14651226, study PRJNA627086) | human gut metagenome | isolation source: feces | host: Homo sapiens | reverse complement strand
CCAGCCTCGTCTGCTGTACCGATAACAGTATCAACATCTACACCATCAAGTGCGTTACGGAGAACTCTCAGTGTCAGGTAAGCCTGAACATCTGCATGCTGTGAAATTGTTCCGCCGTAGCCCTCTGCAATTGCTGCAACTGCATCGCTGTTAGCAGCGTATCCAAATGTAGGAACCTTGTTGTCCTTTGCCCAGGCATTGAACATTGACATTCCCATACCATCGTTATTTGAAACAACTACATCGATCTGATCACCAAATGATGCTGTCCATGTTCCTATTGCATTACCAGCTGTAGCTGCATCCCATGTAGCTCCTGCAGAGTTCTTCATCTCCTGTGATGCAAGCTCTCTGATCGTATATGTCTTGCCATCAACATCAAGCTTAGCATCCTGTACTACTGTTGCCTTACCATCTACGTTTGTTCCGGCTGGTGTTGAATCAACTGCTCCGCTTGCATCAACGCCTGTGCCAAGTGCTGAACGAACACCTCTTGTACGTGCGATTGAATCATTGTGTCCGATATCACCGATTGCAAGTACATATCCGATGACTCCATCACCGTTACGATCGATCGTTGCTGCATTTGCCTTGATGTAATCAAGAACCATCTGGCCCTGGAGCTCAGCACCCTGATTAGCATCAAATCCTACATAATATGTGTCCTTGTTGTAGCTAAGAGCGTCCTTGTCAAGCTCTCCTGTTGAACTGTTAGATGGCTGACGGTTGAACCAGCAAAGTGGCTTGTCCTTGTTGGCTACTCCACTGCTTGAGCTTCCGCCACTTGAGCTTCCGCCTGATCCACATCCTACCATTGATAAAGCAAGTGTTGCAGCTGCTGCTACAGCTAAAATTCTTCTTTTTCTCATATTACATTCCCTCCTGTTCTTTGAACATCAGCCCATTTGTAATTGCCTTCGGCAAGGGCTGATGCTGCATGTTAAGTTTTCTGAAACTTAACACATCCTTTGGCTTTGTGTGTTTTATTTTTTCGTCTTGCCTCATTGACTGTACTCATTATAAGTTGATACGGGATTTGAAAGAATAGAATATTTTTGGATTAATTAGCAAAATTTTGTGATTTATTGATTTTTTTATAGATATTTTTACCAATTCACACTGGTTAATAGTTATATGTCAAGTGTATTTTTCGCTTAACACGGGTAAAATTGCATATTGAGTTGGGCAGTTTTGACTCATTCTCGGCATTTTAGTGGAATCTTCTATAACGGCTTGTTTTTATCTTTTTGTTGTTGTTTCGTAGGTTTGTGCATAAAATTATCTCCTTTTTGCTAGAGCGTGGGTTCGACTCACCCACGCTCTTTTTCAGGCTTACATATTCACATTCAAGTAATTTCCACAATAAGGACATTTGCTGGAATATCCAGTCGCTGCACGGAAACTCGAACCACAATTCGGGCATCTGACCGCCACAAGTCTCAGCTTATCCGGTGCCACCGGCTTGTCGTCCATGAGCTCTTCCTCACCAGGAAGCCTCTCATCCCTTACTGAATCCGGATCATAGCCGTATTTGCCGTTGTACTCAAATATATCTATCGTCAGACCTATCGGGTACATGCCGGCACCCCTTGTGAATCCCGTTGGTATTATAGCCTCCCGCTCAACATGGTAGCTGTCAAAATAATGCACGATTGTGTCCATCATATATGTATTGTTCACCCTGACAGAAGTATTCTCCGTGTATCCATATATCTTTGCAGGGTACCTCACGCCCTTTTTCACTATCATCTTCTTGTTGTGAACCAATATCGCCACCACTATGTCCATTCCCCCACCGATCAGTAAGAAACTTCCCGGAAGGCTCAGCATAGCCAGGGGGAATTTGCCAGGCTCCGCCACAATTGCAAATATAATTCCCACGAAAACACCGACAGCAAGGAATATACTGCCAACCAAAACCACTATCTTATGAGCTGCATTCATCTTATTTCTCCTTTTCCCCAATATCTGCAAAAACCACCGATTCTCTGCTCATACAATGTCTACATCGCCATCTGCCAGATTATGTACAATACAAGCAAGTGTCCCGGATAAAATGCATAACAGAAGTATTTAAACCACTTCTTATGGTATCCCAGTTTTCCATTGTATAGCCATATCACCGGCAATGCGATGAGCGCAAACGCCTGCTGCGGGAATTCAAAGCTATGTCCCGCTATACTAAATGTATAACAATATCCACTAAGCAACTGTGCATTGATATAATACATACACACGAGCTGTGCTATCAATTTCCATGGTTCCTTGCCCCGGAACAGATAGAACATTATAACCATGACAACTCCCGCTCCATAGAAATCAACCATGGTGATCGTTCCTATCACATATCCCACAAGAGTCACAACAATCGCAACCGGGATCCACAGCCATACCTTGCCCGTTTTCCTCACCTTGTCTATCAATGCTATCAGCAGCAATCCTATGAGAAATGTCCAAAGTACATTCTGATGAAACAGATACAGGACACTGTCTCCGGACACAAGATCAAACGGAACTTCAGATATCACCGCAAATATCAGCATTCTGCACAGATATCTGCGGAAATTACTGGTGTGATAAAATCCCTCAACTATCATGAAGGCAAATATCGGAAATGCTATTCTTCCTATGCACGTAAGTATATCCACATACGGAAACAACGTTGCCCACATGTGATCACTGAGCATGCATGCCATCGCAATGATATGCAGCATACAGGAGCTGAATACTCCTGCCTTTATATTCCAGGACTGTTTCCCCGGATCAATCATTTTACCATTCTGTATATCCGTCATATTGATTCCTCCTTTTTATATGACTTCGTCATATTGGTTCCTAATATGTGCCGCCAACTCCTTCGCCCTTGTTAAATCCGAATATGGCGCAGCATATCAGATCTATGATAAACAATACCGACAATGTGATACATATAATGTTCTGCACTTTTTTGCTCTTGGAATTCAGAAATTCACTGAGCTTCGGTGCCGCTATATACACTCCAAACAGGCTGCCCAAACCAAATGCAAGAAGTCCCACCAGACATATTCTTCCATTTACATTAAGAAACTCGTTCTTGTAGTCCCAATACTGTGAGTTAAAGAAGAAATCCAGTGCCCAGCTCGCTATAAATTCTATGATTCCACATACCACCATAGCCATAGCAAACAGCTTTGCTTTATCTGCCTTGAAGCGGTCAAGCAGGAATATAATAGCAACGCCGCCGACTCCGTACACAGGCAGCCACGGTCCATACATGGTTCCACGGTTTACAAGAACATGATCCATAACTATATAGAGTACGGCCTCCCACAGCCATCCTATAAAACAGAACACAAAGAAGAAGAAAATGAAGTCCCTGAGACTGTATTCACTCTTCACCTTCATTCCCTCAGGCACCTCGACCGCGACATCCTGGAGAATATAGGCCGGTTTAGTCCATACCTCAGCAACTCCCGCGTCTCCTGCCGACTGATAAGCAGCCTCGATAGCCTTTTTGTTATATGGTGCAGCATTGAATGCTTCCTCGACAAAATTTTCCACACCTATATTCTGTCTGAACCAGAAGTACATCTCCACATCAAGCTCCATCTGAAACGGTAATGCTACCAGAAGTCCTGCAACCGGTATAGCCTTGATCATCCACACGTGGATGCACGACAGATCCGTCAGGAACATTTTCCACTTATAGCCTCTCGTCATCTCCCTTGACATGTTCTTCGCATCTCTCCACTTGAGTCTTGGATTCTCCGCCAGGAGATATGGAACCATCCTATACTGATAATACTTGTACACACCACCGATTATCGTGAGCCACCAGAGTGTCATAACAACATTGTAACAGAACATGACCCACATAAGTCTGAGTAAATAATGTCTGTGGAAAGGTGCAAACATCCGGTTGACGGACACCTTGTCACTGTATCTGCACTCCATGGCATAACGGCATTTGCCCACTATCGCCGCACTCTGTATAAAGAAATGGACAACAGCCATGATAAGAGCAGATATCAGGAGCATCACTATGACCTCGCCGGGATTTCTCTCCACATATGCCGTGTTGGCGCCTAAAAGCTTGATGATCCAGGTCTGCTTCGCCGTCACCGAGTCTATCGCACGGGCTACTGTCTCGGCTTTTTTCTCCGACATATGCTCAATCATCGGCATATTCTTTACATACTCCTTGAGTATGGTCACATTGTCAGCCTCATGCTCGGTCTCCTGTCCAAGCACCTGATCTATTCCCTTCACGAATTTTGTCTGGGAAGAATCATCTACCCCAAGATAAGAGAAAATAAAACACACAGCGACCATAGCCATCCAAGCCATAAGTCCACGTTTAAATACCGTGTTCCACGCTCCCTTTTTAAGCTGTTTCCTGTTCCAAGTCATTATAATACATTCTCCCTTATAGAATTTTAAATGTTATCATCTTACGTCTATATCCCGCATTTTTAATATCACATCACTCAGGCAAACTGTGAAACTCATAACCTGAATCCCCCTAGATGAAGTCGAAGGTCGCCTGCTCATAGGAAAGTTCCTGATATTCCAGTTCTTCCTGATCCGTCTTACTGGTGTAGTCCACCACTACCGTCTGCTGCTTTCCGCCCACCATCTGCTGTCCCAGGATATAGTTCACATCAAAGCGTCCTGTGATGGCCGGGGTCGCGCCACGGGCAGGTACGATGAGCTGCACATGGTTGGCTGCCAGCATGGCAAATATAGGCTCCCATATGTATATATCCTTCGCCGCACCAAACGGGTTGTCAATAAATATTGTTTTAGACTGTACCGACTCCTCCGGTGCCAGGCTGTACATTCCTGCAATATAGTTGATGACAGCAACCAGGAACTGGATGTAGATACCCTGGGACTGTCCTGTACTTCCAACAGCTTCCTCATACCTTAGATACCGGCTCTGCTCCTTTATCCTCTCCCTCTTGTAGAGATTGAGTCTAATGGCATTCATATCTGTGACCATGACACCGAACAGCTTCTTGAGTCCCAGACAGTCACGGATGTACTTGATCCTCTTTCGTTCATCCTCGTAGGCATCCGCACCCTTCACTATGTCATCTATATAATCAGACATCCTCTGCTTTACAAATTCATCCTTCACGTAAGGTATGGTGAGATCGACCATCTTGATAACATCATCGCCCACCGTGATACGTGACAGCTTTGGAAGCTTCTCAAGCTCAGTCTTCACATCCATACATCTCTGTACACACTGATTCTCGAAGTTCTCCTTGATGGCAACCATATCCTCGATACCCTTCTCAACGCGCTCCTTCTCCAGCTTGATGAACTCAATAATCTGAAGAAGATTTGCCAGAAGTTCCTTTGTCTGACTGTAGGTATCCGGAACCTGCACATCCTGTCTGATCGTATTGGCCATCTCGAATACACCCATCTCCACTAGTGTATCCGCCGTCTGTCCCTTGAATCTCATGATTTCATTCTTCGCGCGGTCAAGGGCTTTCATGCTCCTGTCGTACTTCATGAGACTTGTCTCAAATAACTGTCTGAGGGTATCCATGTCTTCATCCAGTACATTTCCACCGGACACATCTATGTCATTTGTATCGACTATTCTCTTTACATCCTTGTACAGATCCACCATGAAACCATACTGCTTATAGTAATCGCTGTACGCCTTCTCAGCTTCTTTGAATATGCGGTTCATATCCGCAAGCACCGCATCTCCATTGGCTATGGCTGTATCTGCATCGGCTGCAGATATCTCCTCACGTACATAGCTGCCATCGCCGTATGTGCGGTTGATGTTCTCTATCGCATACTCTATGCTTCCCTCAAGCTTGCTATACGCCTTCTGGTCAGCCTTCTGCTGCTGCATCAGCGACGCCTCTATCAACGTGAGCCTTGCCAGCTCATCGTCCATCTCCCTGAGATTGTCCTCAGACGTCGGATAGAGCTCTCCTGCCCCGGCAAATACCGCCATGTCAAAGCCTCTCTTCTCTATGGTCTTCTGTATTCTGTCCATTGACTTCTTCAGCGCATCCATGAGCTTCTTCTTGTCCTCAAGATCCGGCGCATGCTCCTTTGAAACCGCCAGCATAGCCATAAATTCCTGTTCAAGCCGTTCATCTGAAATGTCCAAAGTCTCCTTGTATTCCTCCGGTATTCCGTCCTGCCATGCCGCAGCAGCCACGCCTGCACCATCTGTATTTTCAGCAACTCCCGCATTCTCAGACTTCGGCAGATACGGTTCGAAATACTCCGTCCACTTGTACTGGATATCCTCTATATTCCTTGTAAGCCCCGCAAGCTTTGACTCAGTCTCTCCAACCGTCGTCGACCACTTCAGCACATCGCTCTGAAGTCCTGACAGCTTTGCCACAAGGTCAGACTTCCTCTGCTTATACTCGGCAAGTCTCTGCTCCTCCGGTCTTGCAAGATCCGACAGCTGCTCTATCATGACAAATGTCTGTCTTCTGTCAGATTCCTTCTGCTGACTCTGCTGCAGGTCTCCATATCTCTTGGTGTTATTCTTAAGCTCCGTCTCTGTAACCTTGATAGATGTCTTAAGCTCCTCAAGCTCATCCTTCTTATCGAGCAGTGCCTGGTTCAGCTCTCTCTCCCTGTCCTCGGCACCTGTATATCTCGCATCCACAAGCCTTGTGACAAATGCAAGATCCTCCTGATAAGTCGCAAGCTTCTCATTTATCAGACTGATCTCCTCCGTGAGACCTGCTATCTTATCAGCATTTGCCTTTCTGGCGTCCTCCATGGAGTCCTTAGACATGAAATATTTCCTGTCTCTTCCTATGATAAGCATGTTCTCGGCGGGAACTATCGCTGAGTCTGAAAGCTTATCCATATCGTACACCATTACACATTCGCTGCCGGTGTCTATCGAACCGAGATTTATATCATCCTCCAGACTATCAAATCCCTTTGTCACAACACTGTACGGCAGGTATGGATTTGCCTGAAGCAGCTCCTCCTTTGTATCACCCGGGAGTGCCGACAGATAATCCGCACCATGCATGGCCATGAGCCCATGTCTGGTGGAGATGTAGTTTATCACAGTCTCAGCCCCCTCCGACGGCGGAAATGGTCTGCCATCCTCATAGCATTTCGCAAGCTTTGTCAGTCTGTCGATCTCCTGCTGGCGCTTGATCGTCTCTGTTATGGTGCCCCTAATCCTGTCATTTATAACACCTGTTATATCCTGTGGATTCTCCACAGAGTATACTGCCATGATGCTGTCGAGCTGGCTTCCCGACTGCCTGTACGCCTCGGCGTCAAGCCTTGCATCCTCGCAGCTTCTCTCCAGCGCATCATACTCAGCCTGCACAGTCGTCAGTCTGTATCTGTCATCGTACAGCTTTGTCCTGCCATCTGCTATGGCTATCTCCAACTCTGTCATCTCAGCAAGTATCCTGTCAGACTCCTCCTGAGCCTTGTTCATCATATCCTTCACATCACCCACTACGAGCAGGTTGACCGATGCAGCCAGCTCACTTATGCGGGCACTTATCTCATCAATCTTGGCTGTGGCATCAGCGATATTGTTCTCCGCCACCGCCTGGGCGATCTCGCCCTCCCTCATGACCTTTCTGCAATACTCCGCCTCCTCAAGTGCGTGATCATAGCTGGTCTGGGCCTCTTCCCTTGCCGCCATGAGCTCTGCAAGCTTCTTCTCATCACGGATGCGTCTGTTGTACGCATACACCGCCATCTTCTCACTGGATGATCCGATGTTGTTTCTTATATTGTCGACTATCAGTCTGTTCTCTTCGTACTGTCGCTTGTTCTCCCTGTATACAAGGTAGTCATTTGCACTCTCCTTGTAGCCGATCTGGTTTTTCAGCTCCGCAAGCTTCTTCTCATTGTCCTCTATCTGCGTGGCAGTGTCATCCATCTTGCGGTTCATGTCCTCAAGGCGCAGATAATCCCTGGTGACCCTGAGATTTGCCAGACGCTTGTTCTGCTGTTCCATCTGCTCCCCGGCGTCAGCCTTTGCCTTCGCAAGCTCCTCCATATGGGTGTCGCCCTCCTGTGTACACGCCCTTCCTGTGGCATACACATCGGCCAGGCCCTTACATATCCTGTCGTTGTCCTCGTAGAGACCTATGCATGAGTTCACCTTGCCCTCGAGCACATTTATCAATTCTATCTGGTGGTCATAGTTGGCTATGTCACGCTTTCTCTGTGCCAGAACGTTCAGCTTGTCCTTGATGTCGAGAAGAGTCTCTGCCATGGTGTCTTCCTCACCGTTTCGTCCTGTCTTTGTGGCAAATGCCTTCTCTATGATCTCCTCTATAAGCAGATCCTCCACGACCTTCCTTGTGGTCCTGTAATTTGTCTCAAAATACGTTCTTACGTGCCCCTCTGTCTTGTTGATTCCACGTATGATTTCCCAGTGGCTCTCGTGGAGACCATAGCCACTTATAAATCTCTGGTACTCGCCCTTCTTGTCAAATACCTTGATCTCCAGGCTCATATCCCTGTGTCCGAGATCCTTGAGATATGTCTTTAAACCGTTGAATGTGATTCTCTCATTCCCCTCCGACAAAGGAAGGTTCACTATGTCATTCTTGTTATATTCCCTGTAGAAAATGCAGTAATTAAAATACTCTATGGATGCAGTGTCCTTCTGTACCTCCCCGGCATCCGCCGTATCCTTTGCCTTTCTGGCACAGAATCCGGTGGTCATGTATCTGTAGCCATCCTTTATATCCGCCTCGTCAAGCTTCCACTCGATCAGCGAATGGATGACTGTGTTGCCGCCGCCCGCACGGAAAAGCTTCTCCACAGGCTGCTTCTCATCCAGAGTACAGTTCGGTATCAGGTTCTGAAGGAGCAGAAGCATGAGAATACTCTTTCCTCCTCCATTTGCCAGATCATACAGCGTGTTCTTGCCATACATTCTCATGGTGAAGTCATCGTACTGCTGTGTACCAAAGTTATATTTTACATTGTTGACCCTTATCCTGTTGATACTAGGCATCCTCTTCTTCACCTCCAAGCAGCTGATACAGCCGTCCTCTGTATTCCTCAAAATAGTTCTCCGACAAAGCCTTCATCCTGTCTGTCGGATAGTACCTGTCCGCATTCTCCACAAATAACCGCTGGGCCGACATGAAGTTGAACACCAGCTTCACATAACCCGCCCGGGATGCCTTGGACGCCCTGGCGCTGTCGCCCTCCTGATTGCCCGTCACCGCCGGGAGCTCATCCCACAGAAGCGCTATCGCCTTGAAGCTGTCCTGCTCCACCTCATCAGTTGACAGAACATCTAGCTTCTTCGTTATGTCCGCAAGATATTTGCTTGTCTCATCTATAATGTTCTCTGACTTCACATACTCCCTGAACTGATAGCTGGATGAATCCTTGTAAAAATAGAGAAGTGTCATATACATAATGAAGTAACACAGATAGAGCTCCTTGTTCAGACGAAGTCCCAGAAGCTTCTTCATGTCGTCATTCGTATAGCCAAATACCCGGTTGCCCTCACCGGCTGTTATATACAGGCTGTCATTGTACTCGTACAGTGACAGGTTCATCTTCTTCATCATATTCATGACGATGTCGTACACCTCGGCATTGCCGTAGAATTCATCGTACAGCGGGCCGTTGTCGGGATGCTTCTTGCAGATCTCCTCACCTGATATTAACTTGGAATATATCTCTATCGCCTTGTCCAGATTCTTACTTTCCATCTTTTTCTCCTATTCTCCGTACAATCACTCTCAGCTGGTTTTGTTAAACTGAATTCCCGTAACGTACATGTCCTCGCCAATCTGTATCTCTTCGTCTGGATGGAATTCCAGTGTAAATGTCATGCCTCTGAACGCATCCAGTGTGAGTTCCGGTGCATACATCTCACGGGAGAGACCGGATCTGCTGCCACCAGCCTGATCTCCAGATACAGATGCCGCCAGCGTTTTTTCATCAACTTTCTTTATTCTCTCTATGTGATCTACCAACATTCCCTCCAGCATAGTGTCCGGCTTTGCCAGTATCTCATCCACGCTGTACCTGTCCTTCTGAGCCAGGTGTGTGAGGAAGGAATAGTAATCTTTGTTGTCGTAGATTTCTTTTCCAAACTTAACTTCAAGTATTCCATTGAATTCCTTGAGACTCAGGTGCCCCCATTTGTTCAGCTGGTCAAGGAGTTCGTGGAACAGCTTTGTGAAGTTGGCACTTATCTGTTCATCGAGCAGTTCATCTTCGTAACGGAAGTTCAGATCAAGCTGCTCCTTCTTCACCTTTGTGGTCTTCGCATTGTCCTCGGACTTCAGCGTGAGCATGTGATCTATGGATGTCATGCTGAAGGTTTTCACGATCCTCGGAGCGAAGAGAGGCGCAAGTATGGTGAGTATCTTATCCGGTCTGTCCTCTTTTATGATACTCTGAAGCTGTCCTGCAAAGTCAAATGCAGGTCTAAGCTTCTGCAGCTTTGCCTTGTGTATGATATTGTCCGATATGTTCTGCAGCTCCATTGTGCTGCTTATCAGACTTCCGTGCTTGATGATGGTCCTCTTGAGTTCAAGCTCAAGCTGGCTTATCTCCTCCATAGCTTTCAGGTTGCCCTTGCCCATATTATCATAGCTCGCCTTAGTGATCGCTTTGTCCACCAGAGCTTTGTTCTTGGCAAAGAGCTTCTGCTCGTCAGCGAACCATTTGCCGACGGTCTTCATATAATTCTCGTACTCCTCCGCGCCCTTGAACACGTCGATGGACAGAAGATTTACTATCTCATCCTTCTCACGGATCAGCCTGTTCACCTCGCTATTGATCCTGCGCACGACCTCGATACCGCCACGGAAGTTCTCTCCAACGATCATCTTTTCCAGAAGAAGCTGCTGCACGTTGATCTTGCTCTCGTCCTTGATCTCCTTGGTGTCCAGATAGAATTCGATTCCATCCGCAGTGATGAAATACAGGACCTTGCCATCCACTATATGGCTGTCTATCAGCTTCACTCGTCCCGTCTTGCGCTGCTTCTTTCCCGGATCATAGAACGTGAATTCAAATGCTCTTCCATCGTTCTTGATCTTGTCAAATATATACATTATCAGGTCAGCCCTGTCATCTCCCGCGATCTCCACATCGAAATCACGGTCAAGGAGCTGCCCCATGAATTCCTCATATTCATCGTATGACACTTCACGCTCATTGAAGCTGTTCTCCTGAATAAAAAAACGCAGAATCGCCATGGTTATATAACCCATGTCCAGCTGTGCATAACGACCTTCCTTATACTGCGCAAATGTGGTCTCAGCCAGAACAAAAAACGGGTAATATTTCCTCAGATTCTGCATTCTTGCATTATGTTCTTCAATTATGTCATTTATCATCACGTATTTGAGTGCCATGTTTTCTCTATCTCTGTACTTTCCTGATTATAATAGATCTTATACCATATACTTTTCCTGATATATCTGCCCATATTCTGAGACACATATCTTCTCTATCCGCATATGGACACACAGATTTAGTATACCATGACACATTTGTTCACACAACGATATTTATCTTCCGTACTTCAGCTCATTTATCGATCTTCCACACACTGTCAACATGAATTCCGTGGCACTCTCACTGTTCTGTCCCACATCATTCAGCCCGACATATCCCGGCTGATAGCCCTCGCAGTCACCCTCTATCTGAAACTGGACTGTGACCGTCACCTGCTGCCCCTTATATGTGGCATTCCCTTCAAACTGCACTATCTGACTTCCGTCCGTCGCGACAAATGCCTGCCAGTGTTCATCGCTGCAATAGGCATCCAGACCATCCCCATAGGTTGTGTCTCCATCCGGGAATATCTTCTGTTCCTTTATATAATCTATCCTCTTATCCGGAAGATCGGCTGCATCTTTGCCGATCCCCGCCTCACCAATACCTGTCACGCACATGGACAATGTGAGTATGACTGCCAAAAGCTTGCAGAATTTGTTCTCCCTGAACTTCTCCCACCGCTTGATATTCAGTGCAAATGCAAGGATTCCTCCCACGATCGCACCACCCACATGCGCATAGATATCTATATTCTTCTCATTTGTATACAGAGCATATATGACCACAACAACTATGGATACCATCATATCTTTTCTGCTTGCTTTCCTGTTGCCCATGAATGTCAGGAACACAGCAGCACATATGATTCCGAACACCGCCCCTGATGCTCCTATAGAGAAATGCATTCTGTCAGGATCAGTCATATGATACACATTCATGGATATGATCCCGGCAACAATTCCTGATACAAAGTATATGATAGTCGTCCTCAGGGAGCCAAGTTTTCTCTCCACCGTGGAGCCAAACATATATAGTGCAAACATATTGCCAAAGAGATGATCAAAGCCAGAATGCAGGAACATCGCCGATATAAGTCGTCCATACTCGCCATTCAGCTTCACGTACTGATAGTTGAGTCCACCGGTTCTGGAGTAATTGTCCACACCGATACACATGATGCCAGCTATGACATTTGCCACTATCAATGCAATCGTAACTATAGGGATCGTCCTCTTTATCTGTGGCTGCGGGGAAGCTCCACCGCCCATCTGCTCAGGTCTGATCACATAAGCTGTGTCCTGGTCAATATCCTGCTCAAATCTCCCATAGTCATCATGTTCAAAGCCATAGCCGAAATTGTTTTCTTCCATATAATACTCTCCTGACAATGCCCTCCACGGCTGGCATCCACATACTGTTCATTGTTTTACACGATACACTGTTTTTCCACCTTGCAGTACCATTCTTCACACCTTTTTTCTTAGTCGAATACTCTCTTAAGTACCTCGTCCTCATACAGAATCTTCTTGGCAAGTTCTCTGTACTTCTCCTCATGAAGGTATGTGTGTCTGTGAGGCTTTATCTGTGGTGCCATGTCTATCGCCTTTGCGAAATCTTCTCTCTTGAGATCAAGTGTAGCTACATAATCCCAGAAACCGGTCTTCTCAAATATAGCATTTACCCTGACATATCTGTGATCCTGGACAACCGCCATGATATATGTGGCAATTCCCACCTGGATTCCATGAAGCTGTGGCTGTTCAAGCATCTTGTCAAGTGCATGTGAGATCAGGTGTTCGCTTCCGGATGTCGGTGTGCTTCCGCCTGCAATCTCATTAGCAACACCGCTCATGGCAAGGGAATCGAGAAGCTCCTTCAGGAAGAGGTCATCCTTGATCGTCTCAAATGGTGTTCTGACGAAGCTGTTCACCGCCTTCTTCGCGATCATAACCGCGAAATCATTCATCTCTGAATATCCAAGGTCTGACTCGAAAAGCCAGTCGTAGAGAGATGTGATCTTGGATACCATGTCGCCGATTCCTGAGTAAAGGAATCTCTCCGGTGCAGACTTGATTATCTCCGTATCCGCTATGATTCCGTATGCCATCCTTGCAGGCACCGAGGTACGGCGTCCATTTACCATAAGTGATGCGCTGGCGCTTGAGAATCCGTCCGATGACGCCGATGTCGGAATACTTATAAAAGGAAGCTTTCTGAGATATGCCGCATACTTTGCCACATCAATAACCTTTCCTCCGCCGATACCCACGATCACCTGGGCCTTCGCATCTATATCAAATGCCAGCTTGATTATATCCTCTATATTGGTGGAATCCAGCTCTCTGTACTCCACAACTGTCACATTTTCCTTCTTCAGAGAATCCATGACCTGCTGTCCAAACATGTCTATGAGCCCATTCCCAAAATAAATAACAGCATTCTTCATCCCGGAAGCACTTATATATTTGCCCAGATCATTCAGGGTTCCCTTTCCGATCTTAAGAATGGTTGGTATTGCTATATGACTTCCTGCCATCTGTTTATCCTCCTAAATACATTTCTATCATTATACATTATATGATCAGCAAAAATAAACAGGACAATACACATTTTGTCTCATACCTTTACTTACCTTTCTAATTTCTAGCCATGTCTGCCTTATGCTGTTTTCATATCCTTTAAATTTCTTACAGCATCTTCATATTTTTACCCGAAAAACACATTTTCTACACAACTTCTCCAAAATTAGAACACATTTTCTCGGTATATTATTAAATGTAAACAGCGAGAGCGTAAGCGAGTTGTTTACATCCCCTTTTTCATAAACGACTGCAACACCCTCCCCTCACATAATGTAGTTGCAGTCACTCCCTTTTAATACAAAAAGAAGAGGCTGCCAGAGATGGCAGCCTTTTCTTTTTGTATTCAGATAATTTATAATTACTCACTTCTGAGCGCTATAACAGGATCCTTCTTAGCTGCAATTCTCGATGGGATAAGTCCTCCGATCAATGTCAGTATAACGCTGATGATTACCAGCATCGCTCCACCCTTCCAAGGAAGCGCCGATACACCGGCAACGTTGATATAACTCTCTATCACCTTACTGATCGGTATATTGATCAGCACCGTCACGCCGATTCCTATGAGTCCTGAGAAGAGACCTATGATAAATGTCTCCGCATTGAACACTCTTGAGATATCCTTCTTTGAAGCTCCTATGCTTCGCAGAATACCAATCTCCTTTGTTCTCTCAAGAACTGAGATATATGTGATTATTCCGATCATGATGGATGAAACTATCAATGAAATTGCCACAAATGCAATGAGTACATAAGTTATCGCGTTGATGATCTTGGTCACCGATGACAGCATGATTCCGATGTAATCAGTGTATGTGATCTCCTTGTCAGGATAATCCTCGTTGTACTTGTCTATAAGCTTTGTTATCTCGTCCTTATCCGCAAATTCTGCACAGTAGAGGTTGATGGAAGCCGGCTTTGCAAGCTCTGCATATCCAAGCTTTGACATGTTATCCTCATAAGTAGATGTTGACTCCTGGAAGAAACCGTAACCCTTGAGCATATCGAAGAGCTGATCCTTGGTCATGGACGCCATCTGTGCCTGCATGTCCTCAGTAACCTGACCTGAAGCCATAAGCTGCTGCATAACAGAATCCATATCCACATCATCCGCTGTCAGTTCCTTGCCATCTGAAAATGGCATTCCTGTGAACATGTCAGTATCAGGATTATCCATCTGAGCCTTGAGTACATCTGTCTTCTCGTTCTCTGAAACTATGTAATTGGCAAGCTCCGATGTGTAACCTATATATCCCGGCTGCATGGTAGTTGCATACGCTTTATCCGAAGCCCTGATTACTGCCGACACCTTTACTTCAAGGCCCCCGGCCACGGCAGACTTCAGAAAATCAGCATCAGAACTCATATCTGTGTATGTTCCATCATCATTCTTCTTGTACAGATCGCCCGGAAGCACAACCTTAAACTTGAGATCAAGAAGGTCATCGTATGTAAACACCATCTGCTCAAGCTCCGGTACCTCTCCGCCAGCAAGTATGGTTGAAACCATATCGCTCAGTTCCTTTGAATCCCTAAGTCCAAGAGTATACAGTGTAAAATCACTTATCTCATTGTTCTTGTCGACGACAAGTACAACCTCGTTCTTATTCTCAGGCCAGTGTCCTGCCAGCACATCGTACTGCTGCTTGAGCAGAGTGTCGTTGTCAAGCATCTGTGTCCACATGTCCATTGACGATGAACCGTAGCTGAATGCCGACATGAAATCTGCTGTTGACTCCTGTGCCTCCGCCATACCTCCAAATCCCATATCTGTCATTGTGGTGCTTGGATTTACCTGGGCAACACCGCCATTTGCACTGTTCTCGTTAAACACATATAATGGTGTATCATATGTGTATGTTATATCACTTGTATACTTGGTGAAGCCGTTTGCATCGTCTTCTATATAATTCTTAAATGACTCAAGGTCGTTCTCCTTCACATCTGACACCATGGACACGAGCATGTCTCCCATGATATCTCCCGAATATACCTTGTCCTCGCCAGCGTGATTGTGATCTGAATCCTCCTCGTTGTTACCTACCATCTTTGAGAGCAGCTCATCGTAATCCATCGCTTTCTTCGTTATCTGCACCGGATACGTGGCAAGCGTCTCCTCCTGCACATCGTTGATATACTTCTGAAATCCGGATGAAAGCGACAAGATAAGCGCTATTCCTATGATTCCTATACTTCCGGCAAATGCTGTTAAGAATGTCCTTCCTTTCTTGGTCATGAGGTTGTTCAGACTCAGCGAGAACGCTGTGAACATACTCATGGATGTCTTTCTAGGTTCATAACTTCCGTCATCCTCCTTTGCTTCATCCTCATCTGAGAATGGATTGGAGTCATCTATTATATTTCCATCGAGGAGCTTTACGATTCTTGTTGAATACTGCTGTGCCAACTCCGGGTTGTGCGTGACCATAATAACCAGCTTGTCCTTGGCTATCTCCTTGAGCAGTTCCATGATCTGAACACTTGTCTCTGTGTCAAGTGCACCCGTTGGCTCATCAGCCAACAGAATATCCGGATCGTTTATGAGTGCTCTGGCGATGGCAACTCTCTGCATCTGTCCACCGGACATCTGGTTTGGTTTCTTGTGAATCTGATTTCCCAGACCAACCTTCTCCAAAACCTCCTTCGCTCTCTTTCTTCTATCTGCCTTTGATACTCCAGACAAAGTAAGCGCAAGCTCTACATTTGACAATACCGACTGGTGCGGTATCAGATTGTAGCTCTGGAATACGAATCCGACTGAATTGTTTCTATATGAATCCCAGTCTCTTGACTTGAAATCCTTTGTCGACTTGCCATTGATAACCAGATCTCCACTGGTATACTGATCCAGTCCGCCCACTATGTTCAGAAGTGTTGTCTTTCCACAACCCGACTGGCCAAGTATGGACACGAACTCATTTCTTCTGAAGTTCACAGATACACCCTTGAGCGCCTGAACAACTTCATCACCAGTATGGTAATCCTTCACGATGTTCTTAAGCTGAAGCATTATGTCCTCCCTTTTTAAGATTATATTGTGCAAAAGCATAGTAAGGTACTTTGCGCCACGTCTGTGTGCATACACATAACGTATTATGTTCTATATGCATTACACTTTTATATATTTGTCATTATTACTGGCAAATCATAGCATTTAATTTTTTTTAATGCAATTAAGGCGGACTATTCTTTATAAATGTTTTATTTTTTTCATTTCTATCGATAAGTTCAAACTAACTATATGTTGAACTTTTGGCTAAAAATTCTTTTATTTTCTTATTATATGGGGTATAATCAGCGTAAGTGGGTACATTGTATCCAAATATAATTTTACGGAGGATTTTACAAATGTTAGTTTCAGCAACAGAAATGTTAAAGAAAGCTAAGGCTGGTCACTACGCAGTAGGTCAGTTCAACATCAACAACCTTGAGTGGACAAAGGCTGTTCTCCTCACAGCTCAGGAGCTTCAGTCACCTGTTATCCTTGGTGTTTCAGAGGGCGCTGGAAAGTATATGACAGGATTTGAGACAGTTGCAGCAATGGTTAAGGCTATGGATGAGTCACTTGGAATCACAGTTCCTGTAGCTCTTCACCTTGATCACTGAACATACGAAGGATGCTACAAGTGTGTTAAGGCTGGATTTACTTCAATCATGTTCGATGGTTCACACTATCCAT
>JABLTN010004603.1_pt1 | contig 17576 bp, 15 predicted proteins | sample 7160141 | NCBI WGS metagenome assembly JABLTN01 (sample SAMN14651226, study PRJNA627086) | human gut metagenome | isolation source: feces | host: Homo sapiens | reverse complement strand
GTCATCGGCGGCGGCACGGGTGCGCCGGTTTCCATCCGAACTCTTCTCTCCCTCGGAGTGGAGACGAGCGCCGTGGTGGCCATGGCAGACGACGGCGGCTCGACTGGTCTTTTGCGCGAGGAGGCGGACGTGACGCCCCCAGGCGACGTGCGCAAGTGTATCCTCGCGATGGCGGCCGACCCGAAAGACCCGCTCACTCGCGCGTTCAAATATCGCTTCCCCATTGCGAACAACCATTCGCTTGGGAATTTGATGCTGGTCGCGCTCGAGGATGCGTGCGGGTCGTTCCCCGAGGCAATCTCAGTGTGCGAGCGCATGCTCGACGCGCGGGGACATGTGTACCCCTCGACGCTGACCCACGTCACGCTTGCCGCGAAGACGCGCGGAGGGGAGCTGCTCGAGGGCCAGGCGGTTGCGTGTCATTCCGACATCGCGCTCTCGCGCGTGATTCTTCGAGGTCAGGGATCGATCGAGCCCTATGCTCCGGCACTCGAGGCCATTCGCGCGGCTGACCTTATTGTGCTCGGCCCCGGCTCGCTTTTCACGTCCATCATCCCGAATCTGCTCGTGCCGGGCGTCGTCGAGGCCATCCGCGAATCGAAGGGCACCACGGTGTTCGTTTGCGGGCTGGCCGACGTGCAGGGCGAGACGCTCCATCTGAGCGCCCGCGAGCACGTTGAGGCGCTGCTCGATCACGGCATGCGCGGCCTTCTCGATTACGTGCTCGTGCATTCGTCGCAGCCGCTTTCGCCTGACCAGAACGCCTTCGCCCCTTCGGCGGCCGATCCCCAGGAGTCCGCGGGCATCCACTCGGTCGCGGTCACCTACGACGACGTTATGGCCATCCAGTCCCAAGGCCCGCGCGTTATCGTTCGCGATCTGGTCGACCACAAGCGTCCGACCTGGCATGATCCGGAGGCTTTTCGGGAAGCGCTTTGGGGGGTGCTCAAACTATGTCGTTCACGGCGGAAGTAAAAGACGAGCTCGCGCGCGTTCTGCCCGAGTGCTCGCATTGCGGGAAGGCGACGCTTGCCGCGCTCGTGCGCATCGAGGGCACGCTGTTCGTCTCCGGTCCCGGGCGCTATCGCGTGGAAATCGCTACGGATGTGCCGAGCGTTGCGCGCCTTGTGATCAAGCTTTTGCATGGCATCTACCAGCTGCGAACCGAGCTCACCGTGCGCCGCAGCGTGCTCCACAAGACGCCAAACTACCTGATCGAGGTTCCCGCGCAGCCCCATCTGCCCAAATCGTTGCTCGATTTGGGCGTTATCACCAAGGAAGGCGGCCTGGAGGTTGGCATTCGTCCCGACATCGTTGCCAAGCAGTGCTGCGCCGCAGCCTACGTGCGCGGCGCGTTTTTGGGCAGCGGTTTCATCGCGAACCCGCGCGGCGACTTCCATTTCGAGATCACCGTCGAGTCCGAGTCCCTCGCCGAGGGGCTTGTGGCCCTGCTCGCCGACAAGGGGATCAAGGCGCGCATCATGCAGCGCCGCAGCTCGTATATGGTGTACCTGAAGTCGGGAAACGCAATTCTCGAGTTCCTCGCGTTCGTCGGCGCCCATCAATGCGCGTTGCGGCTTGAGCAGGAACGCGTCGTGAAGAGCGTGCGCAACGACGTGAACCGCATGACAAACGCCGAGATAGCGAACCAGGCGAAATCGTCGTCCGCGGCGGTCGACCAGCTCTTTGCCATCCGCACGGTGCTCGAGGCGCACGGCATGGAGAACCTGCCGCCTGCGCTGCAGGAATTTATCCGCCTGCGCGTGAGCTTCCCCGACGCGAGCATCAAGGAGCTCGGCGAGCGCGCGAACCCGCCACTTTCCAAATCGGCGGTCTATCATCGCATTCGGCGCATCGAGCAGCTTGCGCGCGAAGCCGCAAACCGAAAAGGGTAGCGGCTCCGCAGGCAATTCGCCCGAAGACGGCATCCATTCGCGCAAGGTCGGCTAGACTGACTCTGTGCGTCAAGGAAAGTAATCCTTCGAAAGGAGATTTGCATGGCAATCAAGGTAGGCATCAACGGTTTCGGTCGCATTGGGCGCCTGGCGTTCCGCGCGATGGTGAAAGATCCCGCAATCGAGGTTGTCGCCGTGAACGACTTGGGCGATATCCCCACGATGGCGCATCTGCTCAAGTACGATTCCGTTCATGGACGTGCCTTTGACACGGTTGAGGTCACCGAAGACGGCTTTGTTGCCGACGGCTATGCCGTGAAGGTCCTTTCCGAGCGCGACCCCAACAACCTTCCCTGGGGCGAGCTGGGCGTGGAGGTCGTCGTGGAATCCACGGGCATCTTCAAGACCGGCGAGCTCGCAAGCGCTCACATCAAGGCCGGCGCGAAGAAAGTCGTCATTACGTGCCCGGCGAAGGGCGAGGACGCCACCATCGTTATGGGCGTGAACGACGGCGAGTACGACGCCGAGAAGCACAACATCATCTCCAACGCTTCCTGCACGACCAACTGCCTGGCACCGGTCGCGAAGGTTCTCATGGAGAACTTCGGCATCAAGCGCGGCTACATGAACACCATCCATTCTTACACCAACGACCAGAAGATCCTCGACCTTCCGCACAAGGACCTGCGTCGCGCCCGCGCTGCAGCCATGTCGATGATCCCGACCACCACGGGCGCCGCCCGCGCAGTTGCCCTCGTGCTTCCCGAGCTCAAGGGCAAGCTCGACGGCTTCGCCACGCGCGTTCCAACCCCCGACGGATCGATGGTCGACCTGACCGTCGAGCTCGATCGTGAGGTCACGGCCGAGGAAATTAACGCCGCGATGAAGAAAGCCGCCGAGGGCGAGCTCGCAGGCATCCTCGAATACACCGAGGACCCGATCGTGTCCATTGACATCGTGGGCAACGACCATTCTTCCATCTTCGACAGCGGGCTTACCATGGTCATGGGGGGCAAGTCCAACCTCGTGAAGGTCGTATCCTGGTACGACAACGAGTGGGGCTACTCGAACCGCGTGAAGGACCTGGTGAAGATTCTTCTGTAATCTGAATCACACATGATCGGGCGGCTTCTTGCCGCCCGTTTCTTTGTTGAAAGAGGAGACTCAATGGCATCAATCAAGACCATCGACGAGCTTGATACGCGTGGCAAGCGCGTTCTCGTGCGCGTTGATTTCAACGTTCCCGTATCCGACGGCGTCGTGACCGATGACACGCGCATCAAAGCGGCGCTGCCGACCATCGAGAAGCTTGTCGGCGACGGTGCGCGCGTCATTCTCATGAGCCACCTCGGCCGTCCGTCGGGCGAGGGCTTCGAGGGGAAGTTCTCTCTCCGCCCAGCCGCCTTGCGTCTGGCGGAGCTTCTCGGCAAGCCGGTTGCGTTCGCAAAAGACACAGTGGGCGAGGATGCGCAGGAGAAGACGGCGGCGCTTCGCGAGGGGGACGTGCTCCTGCTCGAGAACCTGCGCTTCGACAAGCGCGAGAAGAAAAACGACCCCGCATTTTGCGAGGAACTCGCCAAGCTCGGCGACGCCTACGTCAATGACGCGTTCGGCACTGCCCATCGTGCGCATGCCTCCACGGCCGGCGTTGCGGCGCTTCTGCCGGCATACGCGGGCTACCTCATGCAGCGCGAAGTGTCCACGCTCACGGGCATGCTCGATAACCCGAAACGCCCCTTCGTCGCGATTCTCGGAGGATCGAAAGTCTCCGATAAGATCAAGGTCATCGACGCCCTTATCGACAAGTGCGAGACGCTCGTCATCGGCGGCGGCATGTGCTTCACATTCCTTTTGGCCGAGGGTAAGCAGGTCGGCACCTCGCTTAAGGAAGACGAGTGGGTCGCTCGCGCCGGCGAGATGATGGAGAAAGCGGCTGCTCGCGGTTGCAAGCTGCTCCTTCCTGTCGACGTCGTGTGCGCCGACAGGTTCGCTGAGGACGCGAACACGCTCACCTGCTCGGTCGATGCTATCCCCGCCGACATGATGGGCCTCGATGTCGGACCCGAGACCGCCAAGGTCTATGCTGATGCCATCGCCAGTGCGCAGACGGTGTTCTGGAACGGCCCCATGGGCGTGTTCGAGATGGACGCGTTCGCTGCGGGTACGAAGGCGGTTGCGCTCGCGGTGGCCGCCAACAAGGAGGCTGACACGGTTATCGGCGGGGGCGATTCGGTCGCTGCGGTCAACAAGTTCGACCTTGCTGACCAGATGACCTTCATCTCGACCGGCGGTGGCGCAAGTATGGAGCTCGTGCAGGGAGAAGCGCTTCCTGGCGTCGAGGCGCTGCGTTAAACTGGCGGTATGCAGAGAGGGGAGGCGGCAAGGCGCGCGTAGCGTGCTTTCGTCTCCCCGTTCTTTTTCGCGGAAAGGACTAGCCATGGCAAGAAAACCTATGATGGCAGGCAACTGGAAGATGAACAACGCCATCGGCGAGGCGGTCGTGCTCACCCAGGAGATCTCCAATAACTGGTGGAAGGACTGGGAGGACAAGGTCGAAGTCGTCATCTGCCCGCCGTTTGTCGATTTGAAGCCGGTGAAGACGGTGCTCGAGTTCGACAAGACGAAGATTTTCGTCGGTGCGCAGAACGTGTACTGGGAGGAAGCCGGCGCGTTTACCGGTGAGGTTTCCGTTCCCATGATCCGCGAGTGCGGCTGCGACTATTGCATCGTCGGGCATTCGGAGCGCCGCGGGCTTTTCGGCGAGACGAACGAGGACGTGAACAAGAAGGTGCGTGCGCTTCTGGGCGGGCGCCTTGCGCCGATCGTATGCGTTGGCGAATCGCTCGCCGTGCGCGATGAGGGTACGACGAATGAGTACGTGTGTGCCCAGGTGAAAGCTGCGTTCGCGGGCGTCGATGCGGATGACGCCGCGAAGTGCGTCGTGGCTTACGAGCCTATTTGGGCTATCGGCACCGGCCGTACGGCGACGCCCGAGCAGGCAGAAGAGGCGTGTGCGGCTATCCGCGCACAGCTCGCCGTGCTCTTTGGCGAGGAAACGGCTCAGGTCATGCGCATTCTCTACGGCGGCTCGATGAACCCTGGAAACGTCGACGCGCTCGTGGCAGAGCCCGACATCGACGGCGGGCTTATCGGCGGCGCGAGCCTCAAATGCAATTCCTTCATCCAGCTCGTGAAGGCGGTCATGCAGTAATGGGCGTTCTCGATTCGTCTGCGCGCGAGGGCCTTTCGCTTCCCGTGTGCCTCGTTATCATGGACGGCTTCGGGCTTGCGCCCGCAGGTCCCGGCAACGCCATCTCGCTTGCTCGCACGCCTTTTCTCGATAAGCTGTTCGCGGGTGAGTGCACGCGCCTTCAGGCGTCCGGCGAGGCGGTTGGCCTGCCGGAGGGCCAGATGGGCAACTCCGAGGTTGGGCATTTGAACATCGGCGCCGGCCGCGTCGTCCATCAGGAGCTCACGCGCATCAACCGCGCATGCCGTACAGGTTCCATCGACGAAAACGAGGTCATTAACGCGTGTCTCGATTCGTCTAAGGAGCCAGGCCGTGCGCTGCATATCATGGGGCTTCTCTCCGATGGAGGCGTCCATTCGAGCAACGAGCACCTTTTCGCGATCCTCGAGCATGCGGTCTCGCGCGGTCTTGAGGATATCCGCGTGCACTGTTTCCTCGACGGTCGCGACGTGCCGCCCTCGAGCGGTGAGGGCTACGTTGCCGAGCTCGAGCGCCTTATCGCCTCGAAGGGATGGGGGCGGAGAGTCCGCATCGCGTCGATTTGCGGGCGCTATTACGCGATGGATCGCGACAAGCGCTGGGACCGCGTGCAAAAGGCGTGGGAGGCAATCGTTTGCGCGAAGCCTTCCGTCGATTGCGGGGCGTGCGACGTGGTGTCAGGCTCGTACGCCGATGGCGTGACGGATGAGTTCTTAGTCCCGTGCGCGCTCGACTCCTGTGGGGTTCGCGACGGCGACGGCGTTATCTTCTTCAACTTCAGGCCCGACCGGGCGCGAGAGTTGACGCGCGCGTTCGTCGATCCCGCTTTCGATGGGTTTGAGCGCCCAGTGTTCCCGCAGGTGAACTTCGTCTGCCTGACCGAGTACGATCCCGATATCCCCGCGCCTGTGGCGTTTCCGAAGGAGTTCCCCGACAACGTCTTGGCCGACGTGCTCGCGTCGCGGGGCCTTCGCCAATACCATATCGCGGAGACCGAGAAGTATGCGCATGTTACGTTCTTCCTGAACGGGGGCCGCGAGGAGCCCAAAGTGGGGGAGGAGCGCCAGCTCGTAGCGAGCCCGAAGGTGGCCACCTACGATCTGCAGCCGGAGATGAGCGAGCCCGAGGTTGCGCGCGATTTGGCGCAGGCAATCGATGGGGGCGAGGCCGACGTGTACATCGTGAACTTCGCGAACTGCGACATGGTGGGGCACACGGGCGTCATTCCCGCGGCGGTCGCTGCTGTCGAGTCGGTTGATGCTGGCGTTGAACAGGTGCTTTCCGCTGTTAAGCGCGCAGGAGGGGTGGCGTTCGTCACCGCCGATCACGGTAACGCAGACAAGATGCTTGCCGAGGACGGCTCTCCCCATACTGCGCACACCACCGCACCGGTTCCTTTTGCGCTCGTCGACTACTCGGGGTGCGGTCTTCGCCTTTCGGGCGAGGGGGGAGCGCTTTGCGACATTGCGCCGACGATGTTGGCGGCGATGGGCGTTGAAGCTCCCCCTGAGATGACGGGAAAGAGCCTGCTCGCCTGATTCGTTTGCGAAGTTTGCGGACGATTCGTGTAGGGGCTTCCCTCGGTCAGGATTTGGCGGAGGAAGCCCTTGTTTCGTTATGTCGTTTCCCGTATAATTTATAACTTGCGTATGGTTGTGCGCGATGCGCAACAGGTAGTAATCGAGTAACGAAAAGAGTAACGTTTTGAATCCATTGCTCATCCTCATGCTGATTCTGCTGGTCATCTCCGGCGTTGGCTTGATCATCTTCATTCTTCTGCATTCCGGCAAGGGCACCGGCATCTCCGACATGATTGCTAGCTCGGTGTACTCCACGCAGACGGGTACGAGCATCGTCGAGAAGAACCTTGATCGCATCACGATTATCTTCGCGATCATTTTCATCGTGTCCCTTCTCGTGCTGATGGTTATTTACCCTCAGGGATCGATTTCCCGTTAGCTTGCAATATCCCTTAATATCAAAAAAAATGAGATTAGGGGTTGCGCAATGAGGTAGAAAGGCGTAATATACTACCTCGCGACGCGGACATGGCTCAGCTGGTAGAGCACCACCTTGCCAAGGTGGGGGTCGCGGGTTCGAACCCCGTTGTCCGCTCCATTGTCATGAACGGGCTGGTCAGGCTAATGTTTGGCCAGCTCTTAAAATGACAGACGCCAGGATGGCGACGTGGCCAAGTGGTAAGGCAGAGGCCTGCAAAGCCTTCACCCCCGGTTCGAATCCGGGCGTCGCCTCCAATTTTGACAATCGTCTCGCGAAAGCGAAGCGAACATATGCGGACATGGCTCAGCTGGTAGAGCACCACCTTGCCAAGGTGGGGGTCGCGGGTTCGAACCCCGTTGTCCGCTCCAGAAATTCAAACGACCTGGTCATCCGACCGGGTCTTTTTTTATATCACAAGTCTCTCGCATATCCCAAAAAGGCGGCTATCATGGGCTTACGCCAAACGTTAGCACTATCTTGTTTTAGATAGGGGAGAAGAATCATGTCGGTATGGAAGCTTTCGCCCAACGAGTGCAGAACGCTCGACCTCAGCAATCCAGATGAGCTGTTGCGGTATGCCAAGAAGCTCATTGGTCATTCTTTTCGAGAGGTGCTTATGCTCGGCATATCGCCTGATGATTCGTCGATGAAGGATTATGACAACGTTAAGTTCAAAGGCGGTATGGGCACGCTCATCGAGGAGCGCTACTTTGGTTACAAGGCGAATAGCGATGAGCACCCTGATTTTCCAGATGCCGGCGTAGAGCTGAAGGCTACCTGCTACGACGTCAAAAAGGACGGAGAACTGTCTGCTGGAGAGCGGCTTTCCATCACTAATATACATTACGATGAACGCATCGAGGCCAACCTCGAAGATTCTGGCGTTTGGCACAAAGCATCCCTTATACTTCTCATCTACTACGAACGCGACCGTTCCATCGAAAAGCTTGATCAGAAAATCAAGTATGTGATTATGTTTACGCCGTCTGATGTTGACTGGGCTATCATCAAGCAAGACTATGAGTTAATTCGGAAGATGGTCATGGACGGCGAAGCTGACATGCTGAGCGAGAGTTTGACGCGCTATCTTGGAGCGTGCACTAAAGGCGCGACTGCCGCCAAGTCCTGGGTTAATCAATATCGAAATCCCGCCCGACAGGCAAAGCAGCGGAATTTCTGCTTTAAGCGTCAGTATATGGATTACGTACTGCATCACTACATTATGAGCGAGCCGGAAGACAGCGAGAGCATCATTGAAGACGCTTCCGTTCTGAATAAGCAGACTTTCGATGAATATGTGCTGTCCGTGATTAACGCTCATGCTGGGAAAACTGATAAACAGCTTTGCGAAATGCTTGGGATGGCATACACGGGGAACAAGGCGCAATGGGTTTCAATCACTTATAAGCTTCTCGGTCTACGAGGCGAACATGCGCAGGAGTTTGAGAAGGCAGGTATCAGTGTCCGAACTATCAGGGTTAAGCCGCATGGCGGAGTGAAGGAAAGTCTGTCGCTCGACACGTTCGATTTTGTCGAGCTGCTCGAAGAGGAGGATTGGGAGCATTCCGATCTCTTTACTTATTTTGATGAGACCAGGTTTCTCTTCGTTGTCTTTCAGCAGGTTGACAAGGAGATGGTTCTGCGTGGCGCCCGCTTCTGGAGCATGCCGATTACCGACCTGGAAGGCCCCTTGCATGACGTTTGGGATAAGACGAGAGAGGTCATAGCTGAGGGCGTTGAGCTTGTGCCAGTAAGGCAGAAGGACAGCAAAATCGTTGTCAAAAACAACTTGCCCGGCAAACAGGATAACCCTGTTGCGCACGTCCGTCCTCACACGGGAAAGAGCGCATATCGTTTCATGGACGGTTCGGAAATCGGCGATGTCGAGAGACATGCCTCGCCGTTGCCGGACGGACGCTGGATGACGAAGCAGAGCTTCTGGCTGAATAACGATTACGTGTACAGCATTGTCGATTTGGTGGGGGACAACGACAGCGAAAGAGGTTAGTGCTCTTTTTCTGGGTGTCCCATAATCGGATCTTCCCATAGCGGCGTTGATCGGATACAATAGCCTTCTGTGAAATTCAACAGGCACAGTAGCTAAGGAGAAACGTGCCATGAATACTATCAAAGTTGCCGAGCTGTTTGCCGGCGTGGGAGGCTTTCGCCTTGGTCTGGAGGGGTATAGCAATCCCGACAACCCTGAATTCGATATGCCGTCGGCGGGTCCTTTTGAGACCATTTGGGCGAATCAGTGGGAACCGCCTGGAAACGATAGCAAGCAGTTTGCCTGGCGTTGCTACGAGGAACGCTTCGGGGAAGGAAGTTGCGTTAACGAGGATATCAATAAGGTACTCGATGCTTACGAAAAGGGCGATATTGATATTCCCGATGTCGATATGGTCGTCGGTGGTTTCCCTTGCCAAGATTATTCGGTTGCTAAACCGCTCGCGAAGGCTGGTGGTATCGAGGGCAAGAAGGGCGTGCTCTGGTGGGATATCTACCGATTTCTGCATCTAAAGGAACCTCGATATGTCCTCCTTGAGAACGTCGATAGGTTATTAAAGAGTCCGGCTTCGCAACGTGGTCGTGATTTCGCCATCATGTTGTCGTGCCTGTCTGATCTTGGCTACTCCGTTGAATGGCGTGTGGTCAACAGCGCTGAGTACGGTTTCCCGCAGCGCCGCAAGCGCGTTTATATTTACGCTGAGCTCACATCCGAGAGCTGGAACCTCGAAGAGCGCATTTCGAGTGGGGTATTGTCTTCTGCTTTGCCGATAGTAAAGCCAGAAGTCTTCAATGATTTCATGGTCCCGAATGACCCGTACGAGGCTACGCAATCGTTCAACGTAGGCGGCAAAGGCAAATCGCCGTTCGGCACCGCTGGGGCGATGAGCGATTTCCATGTTGTCACGTGTGATGTCGCCGAGGACTTCTGCGGTGAGCATCGTACGCTCGGTGATGTGATTGTCTCGCCGAAGGAAGTACCAGAGTCGTTTTATATTCCCGAGGAGAAGCTTGAGAGGTGGCGCTACCTCAAGGGTTCGAAGAGCGAGGAGCGCGTGAACAAGCAGACGGGTTTCAAGTACCATTATTCTGAAGGATCGATGGCTTTTCCCGACTTGCTTTCCAACCCGTCCCGCACGATTCTGACTGGGGAGGGCGGCTCGGGGGCATCCCGCTTCAAGCATATCGTGGAAATCGATGGGCGTTATCGTCGCCTTGTTCCAGATGAACTCGACCAGCTGCAGGGCTTTCCGAGGGGTTGGACAAATGTTGGCATGTCCGATGGCCATCGCGCGTTCTGCATGGGCAATGCGCTCGTCGTGGGAATCCCGCATCTTATCGGGGAGCAGATAGCGGCACAACAACGTTAACGTGGCTTGCTCTCTCGCTTGAGAGTCTCATCACCTTTTTAGCTATCAAGAAGGCCGCTATCGCCTCTTGGCCGGGCGATGGCGGCCTTGGTTTATCCTGGTAGCGGAAGGCGTCCCGATGATGTGGCATGGCTTTGGTTGCCTCTAGTGGATTCTGCGGAAAGCAAAAGAGCCAGGCGCTTTGCCTGGCTCTTGAATTCATGGTGGGCGATACAAGATTTGAACTTGTGACCCCTACCGTGTCAAGGTAGTGCTCTCCCCCTGAGCTAACCGCCCATAATTTGTTTCCGCTCCGTGTTTCTGCTTGGCGCGTCAACAAGACGATAGTTTACCAGAACGAGAATCTTTGCCAACCCCTAATTTCAACTTTTTTGAAAAAGTTTGGGAGGATGGGAAATCCGCCCAAGTTGCAACCCGTCCTCGCATCTTGAAACGTCTTGCCGTGAGCGGCGTCCTAAGGCCGTCATCCGCCCCTTACTTCGTCATACGCACGCCAACGTAAATCGCAGTATCGGGGAGTCCCTTAATCTTGTAGACACTCGACAGCGGAATCGCGGAAACTCGCCAGTTGTACGTCATCCCGTTCGCCTCGATCGTGCCGGAGCGATAGGTGTTCCCCGCATTATCGGTGCCCGAGTCGGCGATTGGCGCCTCAGCGAGTCCTGAAGCCGCCATAGCATTCTGGATAGCCGCATCTACGCCACCCGACGAGAAGTCGGCAAACTTCAGCCTCATGTCCGTCGTGCCCGAGCGGTTAACCGAAAGCGTCCACGAGCCCTTCAGAAGGCGCGAGGCATCCGTTGCCGAAAGGCTCGAAATTCCGCTCGCGTACATCATGCCTGCCTCGGCGAGGGAGACATCACTCGGAAGCTTCACGATATCGAAGCCGCCATCGGGGTATTCGCCTTCCTTGGTCGTCTCGTAGGTGGTGTACCCAGCATCGATGAGCGTTTGCTTGATCGCATCGTCGCTGCTTTCCATAAACATCGTAAGGTTGGGGATGTCGTAGCTAACGTCCCGCGCGAGGTTGTCTGCGACCGTCTGCTCCGCTCGAGCAGGTGCGCCGTAGACGCCGTCGAAGTACTTCGCGAGCATGAAGGCGCCGATGAGGGCTGCAACAATGATGAAGACCCCCGCTAGGGCGTACGACTTGCGGGGGAGCTCGAACGGTCGCGCAAGGCTAGAGCCGTCGATATACTTCACGGAACCTTCGATGTCGGTGAACTCGGGCTCGTGGTTGCGATAGGGCGCATCTTCGAACTTATCGATTGTCATGCTTTGCTCCTGGATGGTTTGTGCATTTCGCCGATTATAGCATTGCCCGTTCATAGCTCCATGGTAGGATACCCACTGCCCGTGGGGGAGTAGCTGGCGCGACATACGCGCGGCACGTTCAACATCGTGGTTCGTTGTAAGACGAATCTGGCGTGTCTGAAATAGCGAGACTCATGGCGCATCGATTCTGTCGGTGCGCCATGAGTCTTTTTTTTATACCCCCGAGCATTTTGACGAGAAGGCCGGAACTGAAAAGGAGACAACGACAGTGGACCTTTCCATCTTTGCAAGTCCCGAAGCGTGGATCAGCTTAGTAACGCTCATTTTTTTGGAGATTGTGCTTGGTGTGGACAACATCGTGTTCATCTCGATCACTTCGAATCGCCTGCCAGAGGAGAAGCAGCACATCGGCCGCAAGCTCGGTCTCGCCGGCGCGATGCTCTCCCGTTGCATCTTCCTTTGCTTCGCAAGCTATCTCGTGCACATGGTTGCGCCCCTGTTCACGATTGACCTCGGGTTCTTCGCTCACGGTTTCTCCGTGCGCGACATCGTGCTCCTGCTCGGCGGCGCGTATCTCATCTACAAAGGCATCGATGAGCTGCGCGACGTGCTCGCGCTCACCGAGGAGAAGGCGTCTCACTCCGATGAGCACAAGGCGAAGCATCAGATTGGTCTTGGTCAGGCTATCGGTACCATCATGGTGATGGATATCGTCTTCTCAATCGACTCGGTTATCACGGCGGTGGGCTTGGCGAACTACCTCATCATCATGATCCTCGCGGTTGTGATCGCGGTTGTTATGATGATGGTGTTCATCGACCCGATTTCCGACTTTATCAACAAGCATACGGAAATGAAGATCCTCGCGCTCTGCTTTATCTCGGTCATCGGCATTCTGCTCGTGCTCGATTCGCTCGGCATTAACTCGGGCATCGAGGTCCTCGACATGCACATGGAGAAGCTCATGGTGTACTTCGCCATGGTGTTTGCCTTTGTGCTCGAGCTCATTCAGATGCGCTGGTCGTCGAATTTCGCGAAGTGGAAGCAGGAAGTTGCTGCGGGCTCCACGCCTGCGAACGACGGCACGGTGGGGAAGACGGCGCGCGAAGAGGCTTCTGCAGACGTAAAGGCTGTTGAAGCGGGCGATGATTCCAAGGGGGAGGGCGAGTAGCTCCCGCATGCCGAAGGGCCTTTGGACGGGTTCATCGAAGGTGTTTCAAAAAAGTTGAAATTCCCTCTTGCGCGCTCAGCTGGTTCTGGTAATATATGCAACGTTGCGTCTGACGCAGCCGAGAAATTCGTCGGAGTGGTGGAACGGCAGACACGCTAGCTTGAGGTGCTAGTGCCCACTTAACGGGTGTGCGGGTTCAAATCCCGCCTCCGACACCATCGAAAAACAAAGCCCCTCTTCGGAGGGGCTTTTTCTTTATCGTGAGGACCGCGAGGCCTATGTTGGTGCAATCGGGCTGATTGAAGGCGATGCGATGCGATGCGGGAAAGCTGCGCACCTCGATGACCCGTCGGCTTTTTAGATGGTTCGAAGCTGGTTGCGCGTTCGCAGGGCTGTTCGAGCGGACAACCAGCCAGAAGGTTTCGCGTAGGCAGCCGACAGCAGCCTCCACCCCTTGTCGCCTAAGCCTCCCTGTCGGTCCAGGGGGCAAGTTTCGCGTCGCCCTCGGCGCCGAACAGCTCGACGCACTCTTCCGACACAACGAAGCGCGCGGCGCTGGGGAGGATACGCGCTGCGAAGGGCGTCATCGCCTTTGCGACCTCGCCGTCGTATTGAATCTGCATCGGTGGGTCGGCCTCGACGACAACCTCCCTCGCCTGGAATGTCTCGATGGTCTCGGGGCTGTCCTTGAAATTGCCCTCGTGGTCGATGGCGCGGGCGAACAGCGCCGGTAAAAGCCCAAACGCGTTTTCGGCCTTCAGTACCACGATGTCGAGCAGTCCGTCGCGCGGGCTGTTCTTGTTCGTGACGGAGATATCGAATTGAATCTTCGAGAAGTTCACGATCAGGATTCCCAACCCCTCTTCCTCAACGGTCTCGCCGTCGAGCGTGAGCGTGATCTTCGAGGTGGGAGGCAGGGGGTTTGCGAGCGCGGCGGAAAAGTACGCCATAGGCCCGAGCAGGCGTTTCGAGGGCTGTGCCCCCTTCATGATCATCGCGTCGTACCCGGCACCCGCCATGATGCCGAAGCCTTTCTTCGCGGATTCGCCGTCATCGGCGCGAAATTCGATTTCGGCCATGTCGAAATCGAGCGTGATTCCGGCGCGCAGCATCTTCGCGAGCGCGTGGGGCTCGTTGGGCGCTGCAAGGTTCAGCGCGAGAAGATTTGCGGTGCCTGCGGGAAAGGGCATAACGGGAATTCCTGTGCCGGCAAGGGAATACGCGGTGGTCGTGACCGTTCCGTCGCCGCCGCTCGCGATGACCGCGTCAAAGTCGCGAGCGTCGGTGATCAAGCTTTCGAGCTCTGTCGTCCCGTCGGTCGAGCGCAGGCAGACCTCGTCGCCGTCGGCGGCGAACGATCGAACAAAATCGTAAATCGCGCCTTCTCCATAACCAGACGCCAGGTTGTTCAGCACGAGTAGTTTCACAGATTCCCCTTCGATTGCTATTATGAGAATTGTAAAGCAACACGCGATTCAGGCGTGCTAGATAAGTAAGGAAACCATTTTGTACCTAGCCGACCAAGCGAGCCTCGAAGCGTTCGTCGAACGCGTCGCGGGCGCCGAGGTGCTCGCCATCGATACCGAGTTCCTCCGCGAGACAACCTACTACCCGAAGCTCTGCCTTCTGCAGATGGCCACCGACGACGAAGTCGCCATCATCGACCCGCTCTCGGTGGACGACCTTTCCGTGATCGCCCCGCTTCTAGAAGACGAGCGCACGGTGAAGCTCTTTCACGCGGGCGGGCAGGACATAGAGATTCTCCTGCGTGAGGTGGGATCGATGCCGCGTCCCCTTTTTGACACGCAGGTGGCTGCGGCTCTTCTCGGCCATACGCAGCAGATTGGCTACGGGGCGCTCGTGCATGCTGTTTGCGGCGTCACGCTCAAGAAGACCGACTCCTTCACCGATTGGTCGCACCGCCCGCTCTCCGATTCTCAGATCGACTATGCGGCCGACGACGTAATCTATCTTCCGCGCGTATACCGCAAGATGAGAAGCGAGCTCGAATCGAAGGGACGCCTTGGGTGGCTTGCCCCCGACTTCGAGGAGATGATGAACCCCGCGAAGTACAGTGAGGATCCTCGCCTGCGCTATCGTCGCCTGAAACGAGTGACGCAACTTGACGGGAGGCAGTTGTGCGCGGCGCGCGAGTTCGCGGCGTGGCGCGAGGAGGAAGCCCGCAAACGCGATATGCCCCGCAAGTGGCTTGTCTCCGACGAGCAGATTGTGGAGGCTTGCCGTCGCGACGCGCGCACGATCGACGATCTTTACATGGTTCGAGGTGTGCGGGAGAAACTTCCCGTGCGCGATGCCCGCGCGGTGATCGAGCGCATGAACAAGGCTCGGTCGCTTCCGAAAAGCGAATGGCCCAATCTGGGGAAACCGTCGCGCAATGAGCGCAATGTGGACGCTTCAATCGACCTCATGGCAGCGCTTGTCCGCCTGCGCGCGAAGGAGAACGGGGTTGCCATGCAGACGCTGGCGAGCCATAGCGATTTGGCGGCGCTTGCGCGAGGCCACTCTGAGGACAGCGATCTCATGCGCGGGTGGCGATGGGCGCTTGTGGGGGAGGAACTTGTCGACCTCCTCGAAGGCCGCATCGCGTTGAGCCTCAGCAAGGGCGAGCTCATCGTCGAGCGTCTGGGGTAGCGAGGGCCTGCTAGGAGGGTACTCCTTCCGATTGAGGACGTTTCGCGTAAAGCGCCGCCGTGCGTTTGGGCGCGGGTTTGCATGCGCTAAAGTGTACAATTGTTCGTAATAACGAGAAGGCATCGTCTCCCCTTCATGAAGGAGTGAGTTGTATCTATGTTTATGAGTGGAAGCTACCTCGCATTCATTGTCCTCACCATGGTGATCGGCCTGGGGGCTCAATGGTATGTGAACAGGCAAATCTCCAAGTTCTCGCGCGTGAGGTCGTCGTTCGGCATGACCGGTGCCCAGATGGCGCAGCGCATGCTTTCCGACCACGGCATCACCAACGTCGCGATCAGGCAAGGCGGCGCGGGACAGGACCACTTCGACCCGCGCAACAATTCCATCACGCTCGACCCTGAAGCCTACAACGGCACGAGCATCACGGCGATTGCCACGGCGTGTCACGAAGCGGGCCACGCGTGCCAGTTCGCGCAGGGCTATACACCCATGACGGTGCGCGGCGCGCTCGTCCCTGCGGTGAACCTTGCATCGAACGCCTGGGTTTTCCTGCTCGTGATAGGAATCGTTCTGCAGCTTGAGGGCCTTCAGGCGCTCGCGATTGCCATGTACGCGGTTGTCTTGGTATTCCAGCTGGTCACACTCCCTGTCGAGTTCAACGCTTCGCACCGCGCGATGGACTACCTGTCAGGTGTCGGAGTCGTCTCCGCTGAGCGCAAGGGCGCTTTCAACGTGCTGCGCGCCTGCGCTTTGACCTATGTGGCCGCGGCACTCATCTCCGTGCTGCAGCTTCTGTGGCTTTTAAGCCAGCGCGAAGAATAGCTGCCATGGAACGCTGGGAGGAAAGCCTCAAGCGCGCCCGCAGCGCAGCGCGGGCAGCGGAGGGCCAAACGGACGCAACTTCTCGAAAATATGCTTCCGAGCAGGCGAAATTCGGGTCAACATATGCGGTCGAGTCTACGGACGGGGAAGGTAAGGCAGAACCCGAGCCCCTCACCGTCTCGGGTGCCATGGCGCTTGCGAAAGGAGCGCTCGAGAACGTCACCGTGAAGCTTGTCGGCGAGGTATCCGAGGTGTCGAACAAGGCGGGTTACAAGGCCGTCTATTTCACGGTGAAGGATCAGAAGGCATCGCTTCCCTGTATGATGTGGCTCAATCGCTATCGGGCATGCGGAGTCGAGCTCGATGTCGGCGCGCTTGTCGAGCTGACGGGGCGGTTCACCCTCTACGCGCCGAAGGGTCGCATGAACTTCGACGTGTTCTCGGTAAGCTTGGCGGGCGAGGGGAACTTGCGTATGCAGGTTGCGAACCTCGCGCGCAAGCTTTACGTTGAAGGTCTCACCGACGAGGCTCGAAAGCGTCCCGTTCCTGCAAATATCCAGGTTGTAGGCCTTGTTACCTCGCCTCGTGGAGACGCAGTGCACGATGTCTTGCGAACGCTTCGCCGTCGCTGGCCGCTTGCGAGGGTTCTCGTCGCGGGCGTACCTGTCGAAGGTGCGCGTGCGCCGCAGGAGCTCGTCCGCGGCATCGATTGCGTGTCGCGCGCGGGTGCCGAGGCGGTTCTGCTCGTCCGCGGCGGCGGGTCGTATGAGGACCTCATGCCCTTCAACGACGAGGGGCTTGCGCGCGCCATCGCAGCATGCCCCGTCCCCGTGGTGACAGGCATCGGGCATGAGCCTGACACGACCATTGCCGATCTTGTGGCCGACGTTCGCGCTTCGACCCCGACCGGCGCTGCCGAGGCGGTGTCGCCCTCGTCTGCCGAGCTGTCGGGGAACCTCGTCGCCCGTGCGCGGGCGATCCACGACGGTCTTATTCGAAGACTCGACCGCTCCCGCGTGGCCGTCGACCGCGTTGCCACCCGCCCGGTCTTCAAGGACTCGTCTTATCTGCTTGGCACCGACATGCAGACTATCGATTTCCTCTCCGAGCGGCTTGTACGCACCGAACCTGCCCGCATAGCGCGCGAGCGC
>JABLTN010074431.1_pt1 | contig 17610 bp, 25 predicted proteins | sample 7160141 | NCBI WGS metagenome assembly JABLTN01 (sample SAMN14651226, study PRJNA627086) | human gut metagenome | isolation source: feces | host: Homo sapiens | reverse complement strand
CTGAAGAAATATATTCTGGATTGTCCTGCATTAAATAGTGTAGCTAAAAAGTGTTTACACGGTACATTATGTGATTTTTCCCCTAACCTTCACAATACACTTGTGAAAACTATCACAAGGTAAAAAATAAAATTAAATTTATGGTATAAAATAGTTGACAAGTTATGGTATAAATGTTATACTATATATGTAAAGAGGGGTAGATCTCAAGAAAGGATAAATGTTTCACGTGAAACATAGGTACTAAAATGGGAAATGTAAATTATTTATTATCAAAGTGGTTTGATGAGATGAAAGAGTATAGAAAAAGTTTTCAATACAATTATGAGTTATATCAGCAATAGGGTGGAGAAGGATATCTAGACATGGTACATAGTTATAAAGATAGAATTGAAACACTTTATAACTGTATTTTAGATGTAGGATATTATACTGATATAAAGTTGCATGGCGTTGCTAGATATGCATTGAGTACCATTAACTATGTTAATAGTATAATGGATGAGTTATACAACTAGCCCTGACGAGTCTTTGAAAATTAAGACGAAACGCAACGCAAGTTGCGTCGGCTAGAATGCCATAGGAGGACTTTATATGAAAACTATTTACATTAATGACGTAGAATACGAGTTAGTATCAAAAACAATGGGTGAGAGAATTAAAGAAGAGCTTACACGTGCAAGCTATAAAGGACTTTGGGACTGCTACAATTCAGCTAGTAAGTCTAAACAGGAAGTTATGAAAGATTGGGATAATATCATGGGTGATTTATGCATTCAAAAAAACTGTGGAGTATTGTCTTTCAATACTATGATGTTCACATTAGGTTTTATTTTCAATTACGACGGTCATATTGCGTACGCAAAAATCACACCTAAGCATAATTATCTTTATATAGAATAGTTAGTACATTCTAACTATTCTATATAAAATCTACTTAAAATAAGTAAAAATAACACTTGATAAAAAGTATAAAATATCTTATAATTAAAGTGTAAAAAGAAAGAGGGTAAATAAAATGCTACCAGTAACAACAACTTTAGAAGAACTAAGAAAGAGATCGTCACACCAATTGATTTATGATTTTGAGTCAGTTGTAATGGCAAAATGCAAAATTACTGATGGATATACTAAAGAGTATCAGCAACTTGATGATTTGGCAGAACGTATCATAATGGTATTAGAAGAACATTTAGAAAAGGAGAACTTATCATGCTAGAAAACATTAATATTATAGAACGCTACGATGATACACAAAAGAACAGAGGACAAATGTCTCTGTTCTTGGAAGAAATGGCTATTCAGCTAAATGAACTTGAAAAAGAAGAAGGTATTACTGTTGAGGATGAATACGCCCTATGTGAGTGGGATTATGTCCTTGAAGAAATATACAAAAAAGACAGAGATTTAGTATATGATAATGTATTGTTTACGGCTATTGGATTATGTCATGTATTACGCAAAAGAAGTGCAGTTGAAGGATTCTTATTATGAATAAAACAAAACAAATGCAGGACAAGAAAATGTATGCATAGGAATGAGGTGAAAATAATGAATGAAGCATTCAAGCGAAACACGCTTAAATTAGATAATATTGATTTATTAAATTTATATGGTCGGTTATATCATGATTGGATTGAAGAAACAGGATATGAGAGTCTTGGACCTAAAATCGACTTTGTAGAAACAGAAATATTGAAAAGAATGGGGGAATTTAAAGATGCTTAACAACTATCCAACACCCAGCACTTTCATGATTCATCTAGCTGATGAAATGAAGCAAGTTTTTGAAGGTGTGGGAGATAATGAAACAAAAGCCTTTGTTTTGGATGATATCTATATTCATAAAGTCCACGCTTGGAAGTGGACAGATGAAGAACTGGCCTATCTAAACGCCATGTATGACCGTTATATGAAGGAGCTACTAAAATGATACACTATACAAAGTTTGTTAAATACCACGGGCGGATGGTCACACTAACACGTATCAGTTTGAATGATGCACGTGTCTATTTCAATATTGGGTATGATATTTATATCGTGCAGGACTTAACTGAGTTTGATAAGAAAGAAGATTTACGTCTTTTCTTTAATGCAAACAAAAATCAAGGTATAAAGAATTTTGATGATGTTTGCAAAGTGTTCCGAAGTCATTATAAAGTTAAAAAATCTAAAACATTATTGTATTTTCTACTTGAATAAAGTAGAAAAGTATGTTAGTATTTAGGTGAAAAAGAAAGGAGTTAAAAATGAAATTTGAATATGTAGCATTGTTTCTATTTGGAATTTATCTATTATATTATTTAATAGCCGTTTATAATGGTGTAGCAAAGATGAAGGATAAAAAATCATGGTATTTAGTGAATGAATCTGTATTAAAAATTCTAATCGCAACAGCCATTGCATTAGGTGCTCTATTTATTATTCAATCATATAGAATTGATTCATTACAGAAGGAGTTGAGAGTTTATGAAAGCAAAAAATAATTTAGAATTATTTAAAAATGAAATCATGTATGAATTTAAGCATCATCCACAAAAAGATTTATGGGATGTTATGGGTGATATATATCTGAGAGAAACAGATAAAAAGCTGTGTTTGTATCCAGAAATGCTAGACTGGTTTTCAGATGTTCCACGTGAAACGTTTGAAGTTACTGCTGAAATGTATGCATTTTTAAAGGCATATGCAAGCAGTGAATTTGTAAGTGACGAAGTGCCTTTAGATTTTTCCGTAAGTTCAAGTATTTTAATTGACATTGGTGTTATTCCTAAGAAATATTCTAAAATGCCATTAAAAGAATTTATAAAGATTATCAGATTAAAAAAGGAGTCCAACAAATGAAAGTATATTTTTTCAGACTTAAAGATAGTCAAAAAGTTGAAGGTGCTTCACTTTATCCAAACGAAGTATACAGAATGATGGAAGGCAAGCCTTACAATGATATAAGAATGTTCACGGCTTCTATTAGTCCATGCGTATACGGTTTATTCAAAATGGCAAGAAGCCAAGGAAAGACGCAGGACGATAACTTCTGGTTGGCTAGATATATCGAAGAAAATGAAGGAGTGGTGGTAAACAAAGTTCGTAAACCGAACATTCATTTCTTGAGAAGTTTTTGGAAAGGGGTGGTATAAATGTCTGTATTATATAACAAGATTCAAAGAACGATTAATACAACGATTGTAACTGTATTGGTGTTTGATGATGAAACAAACAAGACTCGTGAAGTATCCACAGTATTCAGCAATAAATTGAAAGCGGATAAAGTCATGAGCGAGTTCAGTAAAATGGGCTATAAGCCAATTAAGGTATTATCTCTATCTTATGGTAAAGAATACTATGAAATGGAGTTAGATACATTTATTAAGTATGCTAAAAAAGTAGAAATGTAAAAGGAGGACAAGCATATGATGAACAAATTATTTTTAGAAGGTCGTTTAACGAAAGATCCATACGTAAATGACAAGGGAAGCGTGGTTATGTTTACACTGGCACAGGATACTGGTTACAAGGATAAGAAAGGTAACAAGATTACTAATTTTGTCAGCTTAAAAGCCTTTGGAGAAGGACTCGTCAAGGTCATTGGTGACTATTGCTTAAAAGGGGATTTAATTTCAGTAGAAGCCCATGCAACAACTGAAAACAACAATGGGGATTATTCAACCGCATTGATTGTAGACAGTATGCATTTCTTAACGAAATATGAGCAGAAGGAAGAAGAACCGAAGCCAAAAAGAAGAAGATAAATTACAAAAGGGATAGGTTTCTATCCCTTTAATTGTAGTATAATAGAAGTACGATAAAGCTAGGAGGTAAGCCTATGGCAATTAAAAGAAAGACGATAAACATAAAGAAAGTAAAGCTAGTTAAGCCATCATACACAAAGCCAACTCCTCAAAAGATTGTATCATTCTTTACAGAACCAGTTCACGTAGCCGTTGAAGAAATAAAAGTTAAAAAGAAAAGAAGCAATCTACCGTCACAAAAAGTAAAGAAAGCAAAGCAAGCAAAGCCAGTTCATAAAGGCCCATTGATTCTTACAAAGAAAAGCATTCAGAAACTGAAACCAAAGGAAAAACAAAAGAAGAAGCGAAGGAAGAAGCGAAGCAGGAAAAAACCAAATAAAATAGCAAGGACAAATTTTCCTTTAGGTACTAAACCAGTAAAAAAGCCAATTATCACACAAGCGAATGACATTGACTTTTCAGATGAATATCTGGACTGGTCAAGTACTAAACAGAGTGCGATTGATAGATTATACAGTGCATTGCATCTAATGGCCGATGAAAACCCAGATGCAAGCTCGAAGGAGTTGGCACATATGGGTGCTGATTATGCCGTCAACTATTTAAAAGATACTTTTATTGGTTATGATGAAGATACACTGGCAGAATATTTAATTTCATATCCATTGGCAGACTTTTTTGACAGTTATGTATTGTTCTATGGTGGTCTTGGTCTGGTAACTGGAGATACAAGTCAACTGTATAAACTAGAAGACCCATTGTACAGATATGCAGATAATCTAAGCTATAATTATAAAAAAGATTTAGCGAACAGTGACAGATTGGACGATATTTAGGTATGGCTAGAAAAAGAAAGAAGAAAATACTGGTCGGAGACTTTGAGACCACTGTATACAAAGGTCAGCAGGATACGCAGGTATGGGCCAGTGCAGTTGTGGAACTGTATACAGAGGACGCAAAAGTTTTCGGTTCAATCGAAGCTACATGGGAATATCTGTTGAGTTTGAAATCAGATATTCTCATCTACTATCATAATCTTGGATTTGATGGCACATTCTGGTTATGCTATTTGCTTGGTAAACTGAAATTGAAGCAGGCCTATGAGGATTTGTCTACAATGGACGAGTTTAAAGTCAAATGGATTCCAAACGAGGATATGCCAGACGGGAGTATCAAGTACAGCATATCTAACATGGGGAAGTATTATTCTATCACTTGCTTTGTGAAAGGACACTACATTGAGTTTAGGGACAGTCTAAAACTTCTTCCTTTCTCTGTTGCTGAAATTGGAAAAGCATTCAAGACAAAGCACCAGAAACTGGAAATGGAATACGAAGGTTTCAGATATCCTAACTGTTATATTTCAGATGAAGAAAAGGAATATATCAAGAATGATGTTTACGTAGTCAAGGAAGCACTTGAATTTATGTTTGAACAGAAACACGATTCCATGACGATTGGTACGTGCTGTATGAAAGAGTTCAAGCATACCTATGACAAGTGGACCTATGAAGAAATGTTTCCAGACTTGAAAGCAATAGAACTGGATGCAGACAAGTTTGGTTCAAAGGATGTGGATGAATATATTCGAAGGTCCTATCGAGGAGGATGGTGCTACGTTGTAAAAGGGTGCGAGAACAGAATATTTAAAAAGGGGTGTGTCTGTGATGTAAACAGTTTGTACCCTTCTGTTATGCACTCTTCATCTGGAAATGCCTATCCTATTGGGCACCCTATGTTCTGGAAAGGAAATTTTATACACCCAGAAGCACTGCGTGACAATATGTATTATTTCGTGCGTGTGAAAACAAGATTCAAGTTGAAAAAAGGTATGTTACCATTCATTCAAATCAAGAACAGTGGAATGTACAAGTCCAATGAATATCTGGAAACAAGCGACTTTAAAATCAATGGCAAGTATTATAAAGGGTATATCGACAAGGACGGAAACAAGGTAGATGCAAGGCCTATACTTACATTGACTATGACAGACTATGCATTGTTTAGAAAGCACTATGAAGTGAAGGACTTTGAAATTCTGGATGGATGCTATTTTGAATCCAGAGTAGGTATCTTTGATGACTATATCAATCCTTGGAGGGATTTGAAAATGAAGTCCACGGGAGCAATGCGACAACTGGCTAAACTTTTCTTGAACAACCTTTACGGAAAAATGGCTACAAACTCATGCTCAAGCTTTAAAGTAGTCAATATCATTGATGGCAAGATTGACTATGACTTGGTGATTGAGTTTGAAAAGAAGACTGGATATATTGCTTGTGGCAGTGCAATAACAAGTTATGCCAAGAACTTTACTATCACTAATGCCCAGAATAATTTTACAGGCAGTGTCAATCCTAAGTTTGTGTATGCGGATACAGACAGTATCCACTGTATGTGTTCACGTGAAGAACTTGTGGATGTTAGAATCCATCCAACAGATTTCAACGCTTGGAAATGTGAAAGCTATTTTGACGAAGCCGTGTATGTGAGACAGAAAACATATATCGAACATATCACACATGAGGATGAAGTACCTTGTGAACCTCACTATGATATCAAGTGTGCGGGTATGGGGAAGAGGTGCAAGGAATTGATGAATATCTCTTTAAGTGGTGGGGAAGTGCCTGCGGATGCAGATGAAAAAGAAAAAGAGTTTCTTGAAACAAAGAGAACTCTAAAAGACTTTAAGGTAGGATTGAAAGTTCCAAGCAATTTAAAGCCACACCGTATTGAGGGTGGAATTTTGTTAGAAAAATTTGACTATGTTATGAGATAATGTTATACTATAAGTGTGTTAATTGTAGCTTTAGCACGCATAGACTCTTTCTTTAAAAATCGTACTGTAAGGCCCAGTGTTCCACGTGAAACATTGGGTCTTACACATTATGGTATTGCCAGACGTACTCATTCATGAGGTGAAAATTGTGGATCTCTTCACTTGGAATACAGTGCCACACACCTAGTCGAAGTAAGATATCGCATGGTCTTGAGTTGTCTGTAACAATATAAAAGGTACCCCTATGAGTACCTTTTTTATTTTATCCATATGACAATGCAGTCATAAGACATTCTTTACAGTTTAAATCTTTGAAACGGAACAGACCACAGTCATACATAGTTCTAAGCTTTTGAATAATAAACGTGTTGCTTCTAAGAAGTCGATAATTTATCTGATGGTCATAGTTTGTTACAGCCAGTTTGAATGGTGAAGTCTTGTCATAGGAAGTGGAGCAATAGTAATATCCTTCTTCCATATAATCAAATATACCATAGTTTACATTGTTGAATTTCAATGTACATACATAGGTACACTTGCCTCTTGGCTTATCGACAAAGGATTTATCATCACGCAGATATATACCTTCACTGGAATATTCTACATAGGAATTGTTTGAAAAAGCTTGATTGAATCCAGATTCTTTTTGGCATTCACTTGCACTTTCATTGAACCCTTGTTCTAATACCCATCCCACACCACGAAGGAATTTCGTATTCCATTGCAGTCGCTTGATTAAGGAGTATTGAGTACCACTTCCAAGTGCTAGATAATATGGATTCAGTAATGTAACTGGATTGGATATCATATAGACTGGTACATAACGTACCTGCTTACCACCACCACGTGCCACGGAAGTATGGATAGATATGAACTTTGTTATTTCATCTGGGGCATACTTATTTGTTTCAGATTGAAACTCATCGAAGATAATACACGTTGCATCCGCTAGAAAATGAGAATACTTCTTTACTTGGTCCGCCTTGTTCAAAGCGATAGCATAGCCACAAGACTTCTTTTCAGTCTGTTCACCTTGGTATACCATTAACTCATAGATAGTTCCTCCAGCACGTTTTTCCGTAAACATGGAACAGTTAGGGAAGAACAGTTCACGTATTTCTTTGAAGAATCTATCACCTATATTCGGAAGTTCATAATCAAATCTTGTAAGGATGATGAACTTTTCTTTTTTCTTTAGCCATTTTTTAAATGCATACCGATTGAAGTATGTTGTTTTTCCAGCCGAACGGTTTGAAGTACATATGAATATTTCTGGGGTATTCCCATTGATATCTTTCAAACCCATGAGTTTTGTTCCATCATAGAATTTATTTTCACTCATAAATTTCACTACCTTTCTACTATAATTATACCATACTTTTATGCTATAATAATGGTATAAAGTCAGGAGGTGTAGTCATGGTACTTATTGGTATTGCTTTGATTTTTAATGGTATGGATTTAGTGACTGGAATTCTGGGAGCCATTCGTGATGGTGAAAATTTACAGTCAAGCAAACTAAGAGATGGTTTGTTTAAAAAAGTAGGGTTCGTCTGTTGCTACGCATTAGGAGTTGCAATCAACTATGCAGAAATGTACTTTGAGTTACCTTTCGCAAAAGACTTGTTGCCTATTATCTGTGGATATGCAATCATTACAGAAGTGATAAGTATATGCGAAAACATTTCAAAAATCAATCCAGATATATTGCCAGATAGAATCAAGGCATTGATTGGATATAAGGAGGACAAATAATGTTTTATAAAAGAACGAACATTCAAGGACTTATGGGATCAGAATGGATGTCATATGCTTTACAACGTGTTGGAGTTGATATGCCAAACTGCTTCACGTATGCGACGGCCAGATTATCTGAGATTCTAGGAGAAGTGATTCCTATTGATGGATATACACGTGTACATGGAGCACAGGACTTATGGACAACACATAACTCAAGACTAAAACAAAGCAAGTATGCAAGCAAAGGTGCTTTAATGATTTGGTCTTATGGCGAGTATGGCCACGTAGCCGTTTGTGAAGATATCATTGATACGTATACCGTTGCATGGTCTCAATCCAATTATGGTGGAAATCTATTTGACTATGTAGAAGGAAATCCAAATGGATATTGTGGAATGCATTTTCTAGGCTATCTAGTTCCAGATGTGGTATTGGATGAAGAACCAGTCAATTCCGTATTCAATATGAAGGATGTTATTAAGGAAACTGGAACGGCTAAATTTTTAGTAAACAGTGTCAACGTAAGAAAACAGAACCCAGTATGTGGTCGAGTTGTGGCTCAGTACAACAAAGGGGATACAGTGCACTACTGGGGTAAATGGGTTGGAAATGGTCACAGATATGTATGCTATACTGGTGCAAGTGGAAACACAAACTTTGTAGCCGTAAGCGGAAGTGAGATTTATGGAAAAGAAAAGTGGGCAGAAATTGTGTAGCTTTTCTTCCATATATCAAATGAAAGAAGAAAAAGATATACCGTGTTATTTTCCATATGGTGTGACTAAAGAATGGAAAATAGAATTCTACACGCAGTGTTGCCATATTCTAAAGGATAAGAACAAAGAACGATATGATTTTTGCTATGAAAAATTAATGGATCTTGTAAGGAGTGAATCAGATGAAGCCAAATGAGAAACTAAGCTACAAGGGATATCAAGTATGTTTATTTCCTATGGAAACAATGTATATCACACAATGGTCAAGTCCAGATGCATTTTCACACTGCTGTGGGCACCCATTCGATTGTGCAATTATGAATCAGACGCATATTCCATTATATGCCCCTTGTGATTGTCACTTAATAGATGCAGGACCAGCAGTTTATGGAAATACACGTATCTATACTTCTGATAAAAAGGTATGGACTCCAAGTGGCTTACGGCAAGTCACATTCAGTTTTACGCACGATAACAGTCCACCAACAAAGACTGCTTTCAAGCAAGGTGAATTAATTGCTCATACAGGAACGGCTGGGGATGTAAAAGGAGACCACTCACATATTGACCAGACATTCACAGTGAATGGTAAATTAGTTGAATATGGTGTGACTTGTCCTCATGGTAATTATTGTTATGCGTTGGAAGGTTCAGTTATTCCAACTTCATTTTGGTATGTGAATGATACAGTCGTAGCCAATGACATGGGACATAAGTTTTCAACTTTCAAAAAGGGGAAACCAAGCTATGACACACTGGAATGGGTCATAACAAACTCAAGTTTGACCGAACCCTCAAGACCTTTGACAGAGGAGGAAATGAAAAACAATGCCAAGTGCTTTTATGGAACAATGAATATTCTGTATGGATGGACATTGAATGCGTGTTGTGGAGTCCTTGGTAATATGCAAAGTGAAAGTACGATTTCACCTTGCCGTTGGCAGAACGATACACCATATGGTACACCTACGGAAAGACAAGGATATGGACTGGTACAGTGGACACCATATACAAAAGTGTTAGAATGGCTACGTGATAATGGATTCTTGATACAAAATTTTGGTGAAGGTGAGTGTGCAAGAATGAATTATGAAGTGGCTACCAATACCCAGTGGATAGCAACAAGTGCGTATCCAGAAAGCTTTAAGGAGTTTACACAAAGTAAAGGAAATCCATATGACTTGGCTATTGAGTTTCTGGCCAACTATGAAAGACCGGCAGACCCCAACCAACCGATAAGAGGAACGCAGGCCGAACAATGGTATCAGTATTTAAAGAACTGGAAGCCAGTGCTTCCGGGAAGTGGTGATATAGAACCAGAAAAGAAGAAATCAAAATGGATATACTATATGGGTAGACCATTTTAAAAAGGAGGAAAAGAAAATGGCAAAATTAAGTAAAGAAGATTTAATTAAAAAAGTAAACGAAATGTTTGGAGAAGATGCAACGGATGAACAGATTTCATTATTGGAAGATATTTCAGACTCAATGGAAGATTCAAACAATGATGAGTTGGAAATGACAAAACAAGCATTAACACAAGCTCAGACAGATTTAAAGGAATTCAAACAAAAATACCGTGAAAGATTCTTGGGTGGTGTGGATAATAACCCTTCCCCACAAGATATTAAGAATGATATTAAGGAAGACAGAGAACCAGAAGATAATAAATTATCTTATGATGATTTATTTAAAACAGAATAAAAATATGCTATAATAAATATGTAAAAGATTACCGACATTGATTGGTAGGAAAGGAGAATTTTATGGCAGTAAAACCAACGAAAGCAGAGTTGAACGCTAAAACCCCAGAGATTCTGAATACCATTCGTGAAAGCGTTGGTGGCGATTTTCAAGAAGGTACACCTCACGTTTTAAGTGCTGGTGAAGAAATGGCAGATGGTGTTATGGCTACAAGTAACGACTCATTAATGAGTATTCGTGCTTTTGGTCAAGCGATTATGTCAAATGTGGGTTGGCAGAATGCATTTTTAAGTGAATTATTAAACAGAATTGGTCTAGTTATCATTTCTTCTAAGTCATACCAGAACCCTTGGGCCAACTTAAAACGAGGCCGTTTGGAATATGGTGAAGTGATTGAAGATATCTTTATCAATATTTGTGAACCTTACAACTATGACCCAGAACTTGCAGAAACCCAAGTTGAAAAACGTGCGAAACCAGATGTGGAATCCATGTTATATCGTATCAACTCGCAGATTTTCTATAAACAGACGATTGAGCAAGCGACTTTACGACAAGCATTTACTTCAAGTACTGGAGTTGTAAACTTGATTACGGGTATCATTGATGCCATGTATACGGCTATGGAGTATGATGAACGTTTGGCAATGAAGTACATTTTAGTTCAAAGACTTTTGAATGGTGCAATGTATAAACAAATCATCCCAACAAATGCTACAAGTGAGCAGTTGATTACAGCCGTTAAGACCGTGTCTAACTTGTTGATGACACCTTCACGAAAATACAACAGTGCAGGCGTATTAAACTATGCATTAAAGAATGACCAGTATGTATTTGTAACGAGTGCTTTTGATGCTCAATCTGGAGTTGAAGTTTTAGCTAAAGCATTTAATGTGGATTATGTGCAATTCAGTGGTCGTTATATTGTATTGGATGATTTCTCATTTACACCAGATGAGTTGGCTCGATTGGATATTATCTTTGCGGATGAACCAAGTTATGTAAGACCAACGTCACAGCAGTTGACTAAATTGAAGGAAGTACCATTAGTTACAGTGGATAAAGACTTCTTCATGGTATATGATGTGGAACAATACTTCGATATGAGACGAAACCAGCAAGGTTTATACGAGAACAACTTCTTGCACGTATGGAAAGTATATGCGAGTGGTTACTTTGCAAATGCCGTTATGTACGTTGAAACAGAACCTACAGTGACAAGCGTTGCAGTTGCCCCAAGCCAAGCGACAATGCCAAAAGGTTCAAGCTTAACTATGAAAGCAACTGTTACGGCTTCTGACTTTGCAGACAAAACCGTACACTGGGAAGTAACTGGTGGTGGAACAGATGTGACAATCAACGAGAAAACGGGTGTTCTTACTATTGGTAATAACGCTACGGCTCAAGAATATACTGTTAAGGCAGTTTCAAACGGAAACCCAGAAAAATCTGGTTCAGCGACTATTACAGTTGCATAGTATATAGAAAGGTGGGTGGTCCCACCTTTTATTTTTAAGGAGGTAAATATATGGCTTATGTTGTCCCAAATAGTACTGTAGTTTTATTGCAGAATATTTCATTAAGTCCAGACTATAATGAAGGGACTGTATCATATGCTTCTAAAGAAGCACAATATAATGATATGTACGCTCATAAATTACTTGAATGGGATAGATGTACATATGTTGGAAAAAACAAGCAAACTGGCACAATTCGATTGGAATCAGTACAAGGTAGTCTTATGCAACGTGCTACATATATGATGTTCAAGAATACAAACTATGAAAATAAATGGTTCTATGCTTTCGTTACAGATGTAACATGGGTGAATAATGTAACATGGGAAGTATCCTTCATTCTGGATGTTATGCAGACATATCAGTTTGACTACACTTATAATGAATGCTTTATTGATAGAATGCACTCAAGAACAGATAATGTTGGTGATAATATTATTGAAGAAAATCTTGAAACTGGTGAATATATTGCGAACTATGTGGATGAAATTACAGATTATGCAAATGTTGAACCAGTTGTATGTTGCGTTTTAGACCATGAAGGACACCAAGTAACAGCTGATGATGAAACACTTACTTTTTTCAAAGTAGATGGTATTCAAATTGGTGCTTGTTTATATCGTACAAATAAAATGGATAATGTGTCAAAATTTTTTAAAAATGCGAGTGAAGCACCAGACAGTGTTATAGATTATTATGCAGTGCCTACTGCTTTTGCGACTGATAATGGTGATACAATACAAATTAAAGGAACTGCCAGTGTTAAAACCAAAGTTGTAAACAAACCACAAACAAGTGGTAAACTATATGCATACACACCAAGGAACAATAAATTGTTTACATACCCCTATTGTTATTTAAGAGCTACAGATTTATCTGGGAATACTTGCAATTACAGATATGAATTATTCGACGGAACAACGTGTAATTTTGAATATACTTGTACACGTTTGCCTAATCCAGAGGGTTTCATGTATCCTACAAATTATGCTGGAATTATAAATAATTATGATGAAGGATTATCAATAAACGATTTCCCAAAATGTTCTTATATTATTGACACATACAAAGCTTGGCTTGCCCAAACGGCTAATTCAAGAACTTTACAACAAATAGGACTTGGTGCTAGTATCGTGGCTGGTGTTGGATTAGGAATGGCTGGTTTTGCTACTGCTGGTACTATGGGCGCTATGGGTGCTGGTGCAACACTCAATGGTCTGACAGTGGAAGAACAAATAAGCAAAGGTGGTCAACTTTATAATGCTATGAGTACAGGCGCTAAAATGAGTGGTGGTGGTCTTGCTGGGGTTCTTGGAATGATGGCAAGACAAGAGGACCACAAAGTCAACTCACAAAGGGCCGTTGGAAACAAGAGTACAAATGCATTGACCATGCTAGGTCAACATATCATTCAGCTTCAATCCATGTGTATTCAGCAACAGTATGCAAAAGCTATTGATTCATTTTTTGATAAATATGGTTATAAACAAAATACTATTGGAGTACCAAATCAAAGAATTAGACCTCATTGGACCTATATAAAAACTGTAGGATGTAATGTAGAAGCTAGTTTGCCTGCTTCCATAGTAGCACAAATAAATGAAATCCATGATGCAGGAATTACTTTCTGGAAATCTTTAGACGAAATTGGGAACTATTCACTAGACAATCGAGTATAGCAATGCTATAATAAATATGGTCCTAATGAATAGGTCCTCCTATTACTCATTTCAGTCTTGATTTACTAGCTAAAAGTGGTACGTGTTATGCGTATCACTTTTAGTCTATTTATGGTATAATAATGGTATAGAAAGTGAGGTAAACGCATGGGAAAGAAGAACAGATGTAGATCATATAAATTACAAAATACATGGAATATGCCAAACATCCACAATAGAAACTTCTTCTCAAGTCTTGGTTTGAACAAGTGGACTTATAACAAGTACTGGGTCCAGTTATTAGATTTAACACTGGCGTTATTCAAATATGAGAATCTTCCAGATACGATAGACCCAAGATTCATGGAACTTGTTATGATAGCACAAGGTTCAGTCTTGTTAAGTGAAGACCCAGACTTTAAAGTGGATGAATCAGACAGTGGACATATTGCTACCATGTGGAATTACAATGGTTCATTGAATATCTATGGTATCCCAAATAAGCGTCATGCGTGGGCCTATGGTGGATATAATAGAAACTTAACGAATAAAGATTCTGTTATCATGTGGGATAAGTTCTCGCATATGCCTACGATTGATACAATCAATTATTATGCACAAAAATTATGGGAATGGGACAATGTTATTAATGTAAACATGAATGCTCAAAAGACCCCTTTAGCGATTTTGACAAATGAAGAAGATAGACAGACATGGCTAAATATCTATGCTCAGTATGATGGAAACGTACCTATTATTTTCGGTACAAAATCACTGGATTTAAAAGATTTTCAAGTGTTGAAAACAGATGCACCATTCATTGCTGATAAGATTCAAGACATGAAGCGTGGTTTATGGCATGAAGCCCTAACAGAAATTGGGATTCGTAACATGAATATTGCTAAAAAGGAACGTCTTATACAAGACGAAGCACGAAACAGTATGGGTGACACGAACAATATTCTAGTCAACAAACTACAGTCACGCAGAAATGCTTTAGAAGAATACAATAAAATGAAGGGGTTAAACATTACTGTAGAAGTCAACGAAAATATCCTAACGCAAGCTTCAAGACTTGAAACGGAAGGTATTTTAGGACAACCAGTGGAAGGGGATGAATAGAATGGCAAAATATACGATTCAAGTAAAAACTATTGTAGAATCACTAAGTGGAAAGACTGAAAGCGTTGGTTTATCTTCGCTTGAAGAAGCCATTGAAATAGCTCGCACTAAAATATTTGATTTTGATTACCCATTCTATGACCCCTCACAAAAGGCTGACTTTGAAAAATGGATTTTAGAGTCAATACTTATGGATGAAATCAACTATGAAACCTATGGCTTATGGCACTTGAAGTTAAGAACTTGGATGAAGACAAATATGGACTATTATTCTAAAATGTTCAAATCTTTAGACTCCATTATTGACCCATTCGTAAACTATAACCTTACACGAACAACACAAGGAAATGAAAAAGGGATGAATGCAGGAAATAATGAATCCACCAGTTCATCTATTGGATGGAATATGTTTAGTGATACCCCACAAGGTGGTATAGAAGGACTTGAAAACAGTATTTATTTAACAAATGCTACAAAAGATTTAAATGATGGTACAAGCAATAGTAAAAGTGAAACAACATTTGAAAATAACACCAATGGCACTGAAAAAATTACTGGGTTTAGTGGTATCACATATTCAAAAATGCTTAAGGAATATCGTGAAACTTTTGCTAATATAAAGCAGATTTTCATTGATGATTTTAAAAGTAAATTGACACTTAAACTTTGGTACTAAATATGATATAATTCTATTAGAAAGTGAGGAAATACAAATGGCTATAAAACCTTCTCAATATAAAATCTTACAACCGTTTGAATCTTGGGTTCAACAAACATTACCTGCTATTTATGATGATTCGTTATCATATACAGACTTGTTAGCAAAAATGTTGTATTATTTAAACACAATTGCAGAAAACAATACAACATTGTCAAATGATATGACTAATGCTATTAATTATATTAATAATTATTTTAATAATCTAGATGTACAAACTGAAATCAACAATAAATTAGACGAAATGGCAGAAGATGGAACACTAGATTCAATAATTGGAAAATATATAACAACAAGAAACCAAATTGTCTTTGATTCAGTGTTAGATATGCTTGATTCAAATGAAACAAAAGAAAATGGCAACTATTTATGCTATGGGTATTTAGATAAATATGACGGTGGAAGAGGATATTATATCGCAACAAAAACACGTGATGACACTAAGTGGCAATTAAATAATGGTACTCTGTATTTTACATTAATTAATGATAACCCAGTGAATCTTTCATCATTCGGTGGTCATACCTCAAGTGATATCTTAAAAAAAGCTTTCGCATATGCAATGACAAATAAATTTGATATTGTAGGAAATGGACAATATACAACAAATGAACCATTAATTGTGAATGAAAAAATTAACATTAATGTAAAAACAATTATTGCTAATAATTTTACAGATTATATTTTAAAATGTACATACGATTATTCAAAGCCTGCTAAGTTAAATAAAATAGAAGTTCATCTTGATTGTAATAACGTAAGTTCTGGAATTTATGTTAGTGGTGTGAAAAAATCATTAATTTTAAATAGCGAAATCATTAATATATTTGGCTGTGGAATATGTTTAAATAGTGGATATGAATGTTACATTGAAAATACACATTTATATGGTGTCGGTGAAAATAATATTGGAATATTAATAAATACTTCCGATTGCGTTATTACTAACTGCGTTGGTATTAATTGCCACACGTTTGTTAAAGCAAACGAATCATTCCATATTTCACAATGTCATGCATGGATTGGTTCACCAGAGTTATTAAAAGATTCAATTTTTATAGATATTGGTGATAAATACTTAATCGGAAATATTTCAAATTGCTACTCAGATACGTACCAAAATACTGCTTATATAAGAAACTATAGCTCAGCCGTAATTATTGATAATCTTTTAATTAACTACAACCCAACGATCTACAATCAATCTAGCGTTAAAAATTTACCAAGATATTTATTTTATTTCAATGATACACAAGGTATAAATGTTGCTTATACTGATAGATATTCATTAACAAACGCTATCATAGATGACCAAAATTCAAAAATTGAAGGTCAATTCAATTTTAGTAATATTAATGACAATGTGGCTAAATTTGGTATAACTAAATCTCGCTATGCTTCTCAGGCTAGATTTGAACTAACAAATTTAGAATCACTAGAAAATAGCGAAACAGTGCTTTTAAAAATTACTAGTGACTATTTATTTATTAACTTACTTGGTAAAATTAAAAGTAATGTGAGTAGTAATGAACTTGGCTATATTGTAGGATTCAATCAACAATTCAGCAATGTCAGCAGAATACCTATAACATTACAAATAAGTGATAATCAATATGGACCTTATACAACATTTATATATGGCAACATTTTTCTAAACAATGGCGTTATATCTGGTATTGGATTACAACAATATGCTGGAAAATATGTCAGAATAAATGCTATGGTACCACTAGGATATTGTAAATAACAGTATAAAATATGGGAAAATCTCAGAACAAAATATAAATGAGATTTTCTCTTTTTTATACCTTGACAAGTTATGTATTTTATGCTAAGATTAAGTTGAAAGGAGAAGACGTAGAGTAAGGAGAGGTGAAATCACATAATGTACCGTGTAAACACTTTTT
>JABLTN010129218.1_pt1 | contig 17619 bp, 13 predicted proteins | sample 7160141 | NCBI WGS metagenome assembly JABLTN01 (sample SAMN14651226, study PRJNA627086) | human gut metagenome | isolation source: feces | host: Homo sapiens | reverse complement strand
GTTAGGCTGGTACTTTACGTGGCGCAGGTGCATGGAGCCCTTGCCACCCTTACCAGAGCGGCATTGTATCTTTACGTAGTCTACGAAATTGGATTCAGCCATTTATTCTTTTCTTTTTATTTAATGAATAAATCTTCCCCACCATAGCGGGGAAGATTCTTTATCTTGATTACAAGTTGTCGATTACATTGCAAACACGAGCGAAGATCTCATCTACAGTACCGAGACCCTCGATGTGGTGATGAATGCCTTCCTTCTCATACCAGTCGATGAGCGGAGCAGTCTGTGTATGATAAACATTGAGACGCTTCTTGATAGTCTCCTCGTTATCATCAGAACGGCCGCTTTCCTTACCGCGGTTAATCAGGCGAGCCATCAGCTCATCCTCAGGAACAGCCAACTCAATCATCGCAGCAATCTTATGACCACGCTCAGAAAGCATCTTCTTCAGAGCCTCAGCCTGTGGAGTGGTACGTGGGAAACCATCGAAGATAACACCAGCGTGATCCTTACCGAAGCTATCGTATACACTTGCGAGGATGTCAATCATCAACTCGTCTGGAATCAACTGACCATTGTCGATATAACCCTTAGCTGTCTTACCAAGTTCTGTACCGTTCTTGATTTCGTTACGAAGTACGTCACCTGTAGAAATGTGACCGAGACCATACTTCTCGATCATCTTGTCGCTCTGTGTGCCTTTACCTGCACCTGGAGCGCCGAAAATTACGATATTTTTCATTTTTACCTTAATATATATATAAAATATTTATGTTGTGTCAGAAACTTAACTATATTTATTAACCCACTTCTGCCCCTTTGGAGACAAAAGAACTGCAAAAACAATTCCAAAGAGAACTGTTACAACGCCTAAGAAAAATAAAGTGTTCATACTTCTATTCTTCTACAATGGTGTAGATGTCACGGAGGTTTCTGCCTTCTTGGTCATAATCTAATCCATATCCTACGATGAAATCGTTAGGGATTTCCATAACAGCATAGTTGATATCCAGATCAACCTTCAAGTTGCCTGGTTTCACGAGGAGCGAACAAATTTCGATGCTGGCAGGATTTTTCTTCTTCAGGTCTTCAATCATGTGAGCCATGGTGAAACCGGAATCTACGATGTCCTCTACGATAACCACGTGGCGGCCTGCCAAATCCTGGTTCAAACCCATCAGGGTCTTCATGCTGCCCGTAGAGGAGGTACCCTCGTAAGAAGCATACTTCACGAATGAAATCTCGCTTGGCACGGTAATCATTCGCATCAAGTCGGCTGCAAAGATAAATGCGCCGTTCAATACTGCCAGGAAGACAGGTTTCTTGCCTGCATAATCCTTGTTCAGACGGTCTGCTACGACCTGTACTTTCTTCAGAATCTCAGCTTCAGGAATCGATGTCTTGAAGCTCTTATCCTTGATCTTTACTATGCTCATAGTCTGTTCTATAATAATATTTTCTGCAAAATTACGAAAAAAACATGAAACTTCGTGCTTTCATCAACTATTTTTTGTACTTTTGCATGAAAATAACCGTTTATCTGCATGAGTTGACAAATTATCACGACAGTTCGCGCAGATAATACTAAGATTATCAGATAATATGAAGATTTTCACAAGCGCTCAGATTCATGAGTTGGATAAATACACCATTGAGCACGAACCTATCAGTTCGCTCAACCTGATGGAACGTGCAGCCAAAGCGCTGACACGTGCCCTAGAAGAGGAATGGTCTAACCGCACTCCAGTAGTTGTCTTCGCCGGTCCGGGTAATAACGGCGGCGATGCGCTTGCTGTGGCGAGAATGCTCAGCGAGGATGGATATGATGTAAGTGTATACCTCTTTAATGTACAGAACAAACTGTCGGCAGACTGTCTTGCCAACAAGAAGCGTCTGCTGGATGCAAAGAGAGTGAAATTTACTGAGATTACCACTAACCTGGACCCTCCTAAGCTCAATGCAGAAACACTGGTGGTGGACGGACTCTTTGGAAGCGGACTCAACAAACCATTGGCTGGCGGATTCGCCGCGATGGTGAAATATATCAACCAGAGCCCTGCCAGGGTAGTAAGCATCGATATCCCTTCGGGACTGATGACCGAGGACAATTCCTATAATATCCATGCCAACATCATCCGTGCCACTCTGACCCTTACCCTGCAGCAGAAGAAACTGTCGATGCTGATGGCGGATAACCAGCAGTACCTGGGCAGACTGCGCGTTCTCGACATCCGACTTTCCCAGGAATTCATCCAGAATACGGAGTGCCGGTGCCGCATACTCGAAGAGAACGACATCCGTCCGCTCCTGAAATCGCGCAGCGACTTTGCTCATAAAGGCAGCATGGGTAATGCGCTGCTCATAGCGGGAAGTTACGGCATGAGCGGCGCTTCGGTATTAGCTACCAAGGCTTGTCTGAGAACCGGTGCGGGCAAGGTAACAGCCCATACCCCAAAGCGGAATTATGAAATCATGCAGATTTCGGTACCTGAAGCGGTACTGCAGATGGATGCTGAAGAAACCATATTCAGCGAACCGGTAGATACAGAGATGTTCGATGCGCTGGGCGTAGGTCCCGGATTGGGACAGAACGAGACAACAGCCATCGCCCTCATCGCCCAACTGCGCCGTGCTACCTGTCCGCTCGTCATTGATGCCGATGCACTCAATATTCTTTCCAGCCACAGGGCGTGGATGCAGCAGTTGCCAAAGAACATCATCATGACTCCTCATCCGAAGGAGTTCGACCGGCTTGCCGGCAATGCGAGCAGCAGCTGTACCGAAAGACTGATGAAGGCAAGCGAACTGGCTGAACGCCTCCAGGCATACATTATATTAAAGGGACATTATTCTGCACTCTGTCACCCTGACGGAAAGATTGACTTCTGCAGTACGGGCAACAGCGGTATGGCTACAGCAGGCAGCGGTGATGTACTGACAGGTATCATCACCGGTCTTCTGGCAAGAGGATACAAACAGGAAGATGCCTGTCGCCTGGGTATGCATCTTCATGGTCTGGCTGGCGATCTTGCAGCTAAAGATCTGGGCAAAGAGAGCCTCATCGCCAGCGACATTATCCAGTATCTTCCGAAAGCATTTCTCAGATTGGAAGAATAATGATCAAGAAATAAGAATATCCATAAAAGTCAGGAGTTCTCGGCTCCTGACTTTTTTACTTGTTTCTGCGCATCATAGAACCTTACTTCCAAGGTTCTCCTTAAATCATCGCGACGGTCCATATTCAACTTTTTGCGGATATGGCAACGCTGGCTGGTGATATTTGATTCACTCTTATTGAGTTCTGCACAAATTTCCTTTAAAGTATGCCCCTGAAGAATTAGCTTGCATATTTCCTTTTCGCTGAACGTAAGCCCATCACAAACCAGATCCCATGCCACTCTATTCAATTCTTCATTATACAGATGTTCAGAAGCATGGGTAATAATCTTCTGCCGGACATCAGGAGTCAGACGCTTCATCAGGCTTTCTGCTGCTTCCGGTTGATTATCCTTCAAATCGGCAAGCATATTCAACGCCTTGTTTTCAACCCGAGCCATCCGTTTCGGCTGGCGCAACCCCTTGGTTACAATACTCATATTATATACTGCCACATAAACCAGCATCATGAAACCCAGGAAAACAGTCTTCAGACTGAACAGAGCTGGCATAAGCGGAGTGCTGAACAGGTATATCAGCAACATCGGTATCATACCCACCGTGATGATGGCGCAAGTCTTATACAAGGTTTGGCTCAACGCTGTAATAGCCAGGATAAAGATGACAAACAGGTTGCAGATAACGCTCACATCATCATTAGCAAAACCGAAATTGATACAAAACACGTTATCAAGAGCCAGTTTTGCGAACATCAGAAAGTAAAGAGAAGAGATACCCTTCACGAAAGCTATCTTCCGTTTCCAGATCAGGAACTGCAGGATGCAGAACACGAATGTATGCAAGCCACAGAGGCTTAAACCATAAGGTTCTTTCACCAGCAAAAAGAGCATAATATGATAAGGTATGATAATCAGCTCGCTTATCGTCAGAAGTAGAAAGGCGATAATGCGTCGGCGGTCTACCACACCACAATATTGAGGGCATAAATGATGCTCAACCCTCACAATCAGGTTTACAATGTCATTCTTCAGTTTCATTTCGTATTGGTTATTTTCTGAAATCTTATTTATACTTTCGTAAGTCAAACGGCTCTTTTTCTTGGAAATTGCCATTTTTTAGGGAACTATTGATTCCGGCTGCAAAATTACAAATTATATCAGAAATCCTTGTTCAAATATCAGAAAATCGTGCAACTTTAACGATTTTAAGCATAAATCAGTGTACTATTTTGCTAAAAATGGCATTTTTCAGTATTTTTCAGTGCTTAAAAATTTGGTTGTATCCAATATTCGTTCTACTTTTGCACCCGAAAACCAACGATATGAGATACAGATGAACTAAAAAGTAAGTTGAAAGTAAACTGAAAGGAGAAAAAGAACAGTTGAAAGTAAACTTCAGGAAACTAGAGTTCTCAGTAGATTCAGGTATTGGTGATCATTATAAATATAAAAGAGTATACGAAAGTAAAAGGTGATTCAAAATCACTCAATGTATTTTAAAAAAAGAAAAGTTTAATTGAGGTATGAAGAAAAGGATTTTAATTGCGTTAGTAGCACTCGGCAGCCTTATCTGTCCTGCTCTAGCGCAGAACGCTGCGGTAAAGACCAACTTGCTGTATGATGCAACGACAACCATGAACTTGGGTGTTGAATTCGGTCTTTCTCCAAAATGGACACTTGACGTATCCGGAAACTACAATCCTTGGACGTTTTCAAAGAACAAGAAATGGAAACACTGGCTCGTTCAGCCAGAGGCCAGATACTGGTTCTGTAACAAAATGATGGGTTCATTCATCGGCTTCCATGCCTTGGGTGGATCTCACAACATCGGTGGCATGGATCTTGACTTCAAGTTCCTGGGCACTGATTTCTCTAAGCTGAAAGACTATCGGTATGAAGGATGGTTTGTCGGTGCAGGTGTAGCTTACGGCTACGCTTGGGCTCTCTCGAAACATTGGAATATGGAAGCTGAACTTGGTGTAGGCTATATCTACTCTAAGGCAGATAAGTTTAACTGTGCTCAATGCGGAGATAAACTTGAAGACGACAAGGCACACAACTATGTGGGCCCGACGAAAGCAGCCCTCAACTTAGTGTATGTTTTTTAAAAAGAATCAGAGATGAATACATATAATATAATAGGTAGTATGTTCGGAGCCTTGCTTATCGCTCTTCCTATATCAGCCGATAATACTCAGCAGGCTTACAAGAATCTGAAAATCCAGAACAAGGCAATCAGAAAGGTTGGCAACCAGGTGAAAGTGGCTATGGACTTGAACCTCGACCAAATTCAGCTTGCCAGCAACAAAGGTCTCATCTATACCCCAATGATCCTCAACGAAAAGGATACGCTCTTCATGCCGAGCGTTGAGGTGATGGGTAAAAAGAGATATATTTACTATCAGCGTAACCAGAAAACGGCTACGGCAAACCCACTCATCGTGGCACTCCGTAAGAACAAGACTGCACAGACGCTTCATTATGAATACGCTGCTCCGTTCAGCGACTGGATGAAGAACTCAAACTTCGCCATCAGTAATGATGCCTGCGGTTGCAACCAGCAACTTCTCGACGAAGGTATTCTGAATGCGGAAGGACGTGCATTCTCTACTCCGAAGAATCTCTTCAACGCTTATGTACAGCCTAAGGCAGAAGCCGTAAAGGCAAGAAAGGAGAATGGTTCTGCCCGTTTGAACTTCAAGGTGAACAAGTGGGATATCCTGTACGATATGGGCAACAATGCCAACGAACTGGATAATATCCGCAAGACACTCGATCTCGTGAAGAACGATTCGGATGTTACCATCACCAAGATAACCCTCCACGGCTATGCATCACCAGATGGCGGATATGCCAACAACAACAAGTTGTCGCATAACCGTACACAGGCGCTTTTGAAGCATATCCTGAAGACCTATCCAATTTCTTCAAAACTGTTTGCGGCCACAGCTACAGCAGAGGACTGGGCGGGAACCATCAAGTATGTAAATGAGAATGAGATTCCTCAGAAGGAAGTTGCACTTGAGATCATCAACAGCAACATGCAGCCAGATGCCAAAGAGAAAGCATTGCTCAAGAAGGCTCCTCAGGCTTATCGCTATCTCCTACAGAATGTATGGCCATCACTTCGCCGTACCGACTATACGATAGAATATGATGTTCAGGCATTCAATGTAGCAAAGGCTAGAGAGGTTATCAAGACCCGTCCTCAGAAGCTCTCTCTCCAGGAGATGTATCTGGTAGCCCAGACTTATCCAAAGGGTAGCGCCGAATTCAACAATGTTTTCGACATAGCTGTAAGAATGTTCCCTGAAGATAAACTTGCCAATCTCAATGCAGCCTCAGCAGCCATCGAACGTGGCGACAAGGTGAGTGCAGAGAAATATCTCCTGAAAGCTGGCGACAGCGCCGAGGCAAACAATGCCCGCGGTTGTCTGGCTTCCATGAAGGAAGACTATCAGACAGCCAAGCAATACTTTGAGAAAGCTATTGCCGGTGGTTTGAAGGAGGCGCAGGAAAACCTGGATAAAGTTAACCAGGCACTTTAAAGTAACTATTTACTTTCTATTTATATAAGTATAAGATAAAAGATGATGTAAAATACGATCTGTTTTCAGCGGATTGTGCCAATATGTGCGAAACTTAATTTTGAGAATAAGAATTAATTAAATATATTGTATAACTTTTTTTGTATTAAGTAAAAAGATTATGAAAAAAATGAATTTGCTCGTAATGAGCTTGATTTCAGCCGCAGCTTTGTCTTTCACTAGCTGCAGCAGTAATGATGATTTGGAAGGTAACAAAGCAGATCAGGCTAAGGTAGATCAGTTCTACATGACATTGACTGTAGAGACTCCAAATGCTAGCGGTACAAGAACTGTTCAGAGCAATGAGAATAATGCTTCTGAAGCAGAATCTAAAATTACAAGTGGTACATTCTTCTTGATGGACTCAAAAAACAAGATTGTTTTCAGCAAGAAGGTTGTAAACTTGGAATGGGATAAAGCTGGCAAGACACAGCTTGAAATTCCTGTTGAGAAAGTAATTGCTGGTGCAGAATACAAGGTATATTTCTTGGCTAACGCCGACAGCGAAGACCCATTGAACAGCACATTCTCAACTACAGCAACTAAAGATAATAAGTTCGTAGGCGACTATGCAAAAGCCAACAATTTTGCTATGTTCAATGAAAACGACAAGAATGTAAATGGTAATAGCTATACTGTAACATTCAAAGATGAGAACAAGTCAAAGACCAATGCTGCAAAGGTTAACAAGACCATCAAATTGGAGCGCATTACAGCACGTATCGACCAGCCAAAATCTGAAGGGACTAAAATCGTTGCTTTTACTGAAGATGAGAATCATAAGGCGACTGCAGCAGAGAAGAAGGCAATGGCTGATGCTATAGCAAAAGTTGATAAGATTGAGTTGACTAGCTATGCTATCTCTAACGTTGCCAACACTACAAACATCATGCAGCAGTGGGGCAATACAGAGACAAATCCACAGCTCCTCATCCCTTCAACAACAGGTTTCAAATACATCCAGCCAACTGATGATTTTGGTACCAATACTTTGTTCAAGAATGCAGTATACTTCAATCCTATTGTAAAGGACGAAAATGAAAAGGTTAAAGACGAACATAAGGACTATGTATTTGAGAACAACAATGATAATGCAGCAACCTCAATGTATTTCGAATATAAGGTTACATTGAAGGATAAAGCTGACACTCATAAAGATTTCTCAGACGGTACATTCTACCGTTACAACAACGTTATCTACACAAGTTTTGAAGATATCTTCGCTGCTTACAACGATGTTAAGGGGCTCTTCGATGGTAAGACTGTAGAAGAGATGACGAAAGAGGTGACAGCAGCTAAGACTGCACCAACTGCTGAGGGTCAACCAACTGTAGAAAGCAAATTGGATAACTTCCGTCAGACATACAAGATTGAAGTCTTCAACTGCGGTAAGACATACTACAAGATGGCAATCAAAGACAAGTTCATCGGTTATGATAACGCTATCCAGCGTAATACTGTTTACCAGTTGAATGTAAAGAATATCTTCAACGTTGGTGCCCAGGTTCCTAATGGCACACCTGACAAGGATGGTTTGTTCTATCTCGATGTTGAGGTTTCTGTTAACCCTTGGGTTCTCAATAGCTACGACGTTGACTTGCAGTAATATTCCGTCATACCAGACAGATAAAATATAAATACTTATATATATACCAATACTCTCGGGGGAGCAATCCTCCTCCGAGAGTTTATCAATCAAACGTTCGTTCTGAAAAGAACGAAAACATTCTTAAAAGATAACTAACATTGCCGCCCATGTATAAAAGGCGGGAGATACAAAGACGTGCCGTCATACCCCCAACCCGAAAGACTGGCACTTTTCATCCTTAGATAATAACGATGCCGAAGGCAACGAAACAGAGAGCTGATGAAGCAAAGATATTCGCTACCTACGGCACTCTCTATATAAAATAAGTAAAAGTAAAAGATTATAAAAGATAAAGAATATGGCACATTTCCTCAACAACAAATGTTGCAAGCTGGTTTGCATCTCAGCCATCGCACTCACTTCTCTTTCATCATGCATGAAAGATGAGATTACGGGCTGCCCTACAGCTAAGTTGTCGCTCAAATTCGACTATACTTATAATGTGAAAGAGGCTGATGCTTTCTCTGCTGAGGTGAAGAACCTCAACGTTTATGTATTCGACAAGAACGGTAAGTTCGTAGATAACTATACCGAGTCGGCTGACAAGTTTGAAACAGGTCATAAGATGGAAATCACAGACCTGCAAGCAGGCAAGTATACCTTCGTCTGCCTGGCTCGTGACAAGCAGCCTGCCGCAATGGGAACAAGAGCCGAAGGTGATGATGAGACCGAGTTTAGCTTTACTAAACTTACCCCAGGTATCTCTACCATCAACGACCTGCAAGAGGAAATGGGCAAAAAAAACGCAGAAGAATCCGTTAACGACAAGCACTTCACCGCACTCTATACCGCACAGGACTCCCTCAACTTTGATGGAGAAAACGATGTACAGGGAAAATTGAGTCTGATGAAGTGTACCAAAACATACCGCGTGGTGATGCTCCCATTCGAACCCGACCAGGAAGGATTCACAGCCGAAAACTTCGATGTAGAAATCAAAGGTTCTGCTGCCCTACTCGACTATAAGGGCGACAAGGTAAAGCCAAAGGCAATCACCTATCTTCCTTATGAGAAGAAACTGGTAGAAAACCACAGCGGCAAGACCGAGGTAGAAGGCGAAGACGTAGAAAAGGCGCTGGTTTACGACCTGTCATCATCACGTATGTTCGAAACCAAAGATGACAACAAGAGCCGAGCTGCCGACGGATCCAGCCAATATGATGACAAGCGCATCGTCATCACAGACAAGCGCATCAACAAAGTCATCTTCAACCACTCCCTGCCTTGGTTCCTCTCACTCTGTGCCAGCGACCGCTACGGCAAAGACTGGAGCGACCAGCAGTATCTGGACCGTCAGGACCATTACACCCTGGTATTCTACGTGCCAGCTCCAAGTTCTACCTACAGCATGGATGCAAGAATCAAGGTAAACAACTGGGTTCTGAATCTTCAGAATGCCGACCTGGGAAAATAAGAAAAGAAAGAAGTATAAGTAAAAGAAAGAAAACATGAAACGCTATCAATCTACTCTGACCAAGATGACACGCCCAGTGTGTATGGCACTCGCTGCTTTGCTCATGGTAGGCGCAATGGCATCCTGTTCAGAGAACGAAAATACAGAAACAGCTCAAAGCGACAATGCCTATCTGAGCCTCAGTTTCTCTACCGGCACCGGAAACAGTACCAGAGCCGGAGAAACTAGCGGAAAGGCTCTTGCCGACAATGAGACCAATGCAAATCCTATTCAGGAGAACGACATCCACAATATCAAGGTGTGGGTGTTCAAATCAAATACCGGCGATGATGCCACTCCAATCTCTTATAAAGCAGAGACGCTGAGCGAAGTGAAGAACGGTAACTATACCCTGAACCTCCGATTCCTGAGAAAAATTGGCGGCGAAGAAGTAAAGAACATCGACCTTTACATCCTGGCAAACTCTGAGAGCATCAACATGCCGGACCAGATAAAAGGAAAAGACCTCAGTTCTGTTACCCGCAAAGATCTGAAAGAAGTCAGCTTTACCTCACCTTTCGGTATCAATAGCTATGGTACTGCAGAAACAAAAGAAGTGCCAGCCGGAAAGGGACTCCCTATCTCCCGTGCCATCACTCAAATCTCTGTAGATAGTCATGTGGCTGATACAGAAGAAGGAGCCAAAGACAAAGGCATCAAGATTCCTTTGGTTCGCGCCGTTTCCAAGCTCCACTTCTACTTTGCACGCAAAAAGGGTACTGATGCCAATACCAGTCAGGTAAAGGTAACAAGAATTGAAGTAGAAGGCAATACCATTCCTACTGCCAGCTATGTTTTCCCAGACGAAGCGACATATAACGAGGATGGTTACAACCAGGACGTTACTAGTCAGAAATACAACACAGGTACGACTTACGTACCAACCACTCTGAAACTGGCTGGTGTAGAGAACAAGGATATCAGGGAAGTGGATAATCCTGAGAGTTTCATCAAAAAGAATCAGTCTGCCCAGGAATATCTGGATGCTTTTAAACAGGCAGGCATTGATTCTCACAATCTCTGTTATCTCCGTGAGACCAACAAAGCCATCAAAGGCACCATCTGGTATTCATTAGATGGTGGAACACCCAAGAGCGCGACCTTCAATATTCCTTCTGAAGGAAATGCCATCAGAAACAGAGAACTGGTAGTTTATGGTTATTTTCTCAACGGACAGATGGGCAAACTCACCGTTACTCCATCTATTCAGGAATGGCAGGATGGAGGAACGTTCGATTTCATCGATGCTTCTACGAATGTTGAAATCCCTGACAGCGGAAAGACAGACTGGGGCTACAAGGTATATTACGGTTTCCCTAAACGCGGACCGATGATTACGCTCAAGGATATCGACACCAAAGGTAAGCCTTGGATTCTCCAGACAGACAACCCGATGTTCGGATTCGTAGAATGCGACGAAAATGGCAAATATCCGGAAGAAGAACCGGTTTACGATCCAATCATTACAGACCAAAACGATGGCAAGAATCCGGTAGGAAAAACCTACAAGATAAAGGATTTCATCATCAATCAAAGTGGTGAGAAGAAGACGCTCTACTTCTATGTCGTGCCAAAGAACAGACTGGATCTGGCAAAGCCACACAATGTAAAGGCGCAGGTGTTCCTGACCAAATATCCGAACGATAAGTTTGTCCTGAATCCAGGTTTCAAATATAAAGGATGTAAGGAGGGCAAATTCGCCGGTAAGGATATTCACTTTGAACAAGTATTATAAAGACAACAGAAAATAACATTCATCATGAAGAAGTTATATATAGACATAAGATTCGCAAAATGCATCTTGGCTCTTACGGCAGGATGGATCATGGCAGGATGCTCAGCTGAAGACGAACTGGGAAACGGTTCGGCTACACAACAGTTGAGCATGACTCCCATGGTCAACGACCTGCAGACCACAAGAGTGAAGGAAGAAGAGAATCTTCATGAAAAAACTCTGTCTTCTCTTGACTTTAAGATGTTCGAACCAACAAATAATGGTGATTGTAGAATCGACTGCCAGTTTAAAAGTCCGGCAGAAAAACAGAAAGAGGTATTGGCTTCGGGCAACTGGAAATCGAAACACCAGCTTGATGAGAATAATACTTATCCTTACTATGCAGTAGCCAATGCAAAGGATAATCTCAAGGGTAAGGACCTGGCAAAACTTCTTGCCAGCACCCAGCAGGATGATGATATCTGGATGCCAGCTACCAAGGTAAGCGACAAGAAATTCCTGATGAGCAGCCAAGGTGAGTATACCATCACCGAAAATCCGGAACAGGATATTCCAGTAGAACTGGTGAGAGCGGCAGCCAAGATCAAGCTCAACATCTCTTCTACGGTGAAGGATTACCATATTAAAGAAGTAAAGTGGAAGTTCATCAATTACAATACCAATACAGCTATCTTTGCCGGTCAACCAGCTCCTCAGAATATCATAAAAGATAATCAAGAGAATAAGGCTACAGCAGAGAAAAACGAAAAGGGTAATGATATCTATAAGGTAACAACTTACAGCTATTCCACAACATGGAACGGGAAAGATGATATGCCACAGTTTGTTGCAGATGTTACTTTCGAAAAAAATACAGATGCAAATACAACCAAAAACAAGCATCTGGTTATCCCTGTGCGTGATCCGCAAGGTGACAAGAAGTTAGACCGCAACTATATCTATACCGTCAATGCAGTCATCAAGTATCTGGATACCAAGACAGATATTGATTACGATGGAAAGGAAGACTATCTGCAATGGCAGATTGCCAAATGGACCATAGGTGAAGATACCCACGTCAATGCGGATGGTGCAAGCTATCTGGTGGTATCTCCTACTGCCATTGATATAAAAGGTGGTGAAAGCGATGAGTTTAAAGATTGCACCATGCGTTGGTTTGCATCTAATGAATGTGACATTGAGACTCCAACTAATTATTATTTTGACAGATATGGTTATAAGCAGTCCGGACAGGCTGAACAGCTCAAGGCAGAATCCGAAAAGGTTACCGGAAACGGCTATAGAGGATGGATAGACGTACATTCTGGAGTTCCATCATACTATACAATTCAATATTCCTATTTTAACATCAAAGTTAGAAACACAGACAAGAAACAGGAAATAGCCGTAAGAAAGTATCCTTCGGTCTATTCAATGAATGTAAGAAGCGAAGGTACAAATAATCATGAAGAGAAGAATCATCTGTACACGATACAGTTCTCCAGCAACAAGTATGCTACAGATTACACCATTGCCAAACCTGTAGTCAACAATGAGAATAAGTCTGCCGACAACACCGTTTCTCCTGCTTACATCCTTGCATCAACCGCAAAGGGTGAAACAATAGTCAAGAATAATCAGGCTGCAAGAGATTACTGTAAAAAGTATCAGGAAAAGGCTACGACTTATAAGGGTGAAAGTCTCGAGCTGAATGGTTGGCGACTTCCTACAAAGGAAGAAATCAACAGAATCTATAAGTTAGGCAACAAAGATAAGGCGATAAGCAAAGAGCTGCTGAGAGGCGAATACTATTGGACGCTGGATGGAGACAAGACTGAGAGGAACGGCAACAACCCGCAGAACGGTACCTACGTTCGCTGCGTCCACGACCTGACTCCGGGAGAAATAGTACTGATAGAGAAACAAGGTGAAAAGTAAAGAAGGTAAATGACATGAAAGAAATAAAATTATATATCGGAATCATAGCAGTCCTGTTAACAGCAATGTTGACAGGCTGTTCTGACAGTATAGCCGACAGCGAACCTTCTAAAGACGAAACCGAAGAAGGTTACTACACAGCCAGTTTCAATGTATCCATCCCCAACTTCGAACAACAGGTAACCCGAAGCACCGTGTTCATGAATGAAGGAATTCCGAAAGACAGCATGAAACTCTTCTGCTTTGATAATGAAGGTCAGTTTATAGGTTTCGGCAAGGTTACAGAATTTAAAGAAATCAAGGGATTCACAAGAGACAATAATGGTACAATTCATGATGATGGAGACATTCATCCGAATGGAAGCACAGATCTTCATAATTTCCATGCAACCATACCAAACCAAACGTCCCGTATCCATCTGGTTGCCAACACTGGAAGCCAATACCAAACCATCAACTGGGGCAACCAGGCAAATTGGGTAGGTATGCATGAGAATATGCTCATGACTACATTTGAAACAGAACATGGTGAAGACCAGGCTGCCAAGGTTCGCTATTGGGGATATATCAAGAAAGACTCTCCAGAAGAACTGAAAGAGTATCTGAAACCAGATACCAAAAAGAAAGATTATATCATTCATCTCATCAGAGACAGAGCGAAGATTTCTGCAGACTGGAGCGATGCGGTAAAGAAAGCAAATCCTGGTATAATAAACGACTTTAAAATGACAGTCATCAATGGTGTGGCTTACGGAACGCTGGCTCCCTTCAACAGAGACAGTCTGTTATTCAACCCTACTACAGGAGATGATAAGTGGGTATGGAAGGTAAATTATGTTACCCCATCCATCAACACCCGAAGACTGAAAGGTGATGTTGGTCAGATGTTCAACCCGACAGGAGCTTTCGAAGAGCACAATCTGCCAACAGATCCTGCTAAAGTGATTTTATGGCATGATGGCCTCTATTACCTGATTTACTTACAGGACAGCAAGAATAAGCCATACGCCATCAAGCGTAATTATGAATATAAAATCATCATTGATAAGTTGGATAAGAGCTATGGCAATTCTAATTCTGAGGTAGCATTGAAAGGTGCACCGGCAAACAACCCTTGGATTAGAGTAGAACAGATTGTACCGGGCGTTACTGATGGAAATTACGAACTGGCTATCGTCGGAGGTACCTATAAGACTGTAAATACAGGTGAAAATACTGAGCAGATGGTACAGTTCACTTATAAGGGCGATGATGCAGCCAACAAGCAGCCTAAGGCTTTCGTGGCTTTATGGACTGAGAATCTGTCATTCGCAACTGCAGATGCCCCAGAGGTTACCGACTATACTTATGACAAAGCTTCAAAGACCGGTACCGGTACCATTAAGTACAAGCTGGACAAGATAGACAAGACCTGGCGAGAAGGCATCATCTACCTCACCGACACAGTGCATGGACTCAATAGAAACATCCATCTCTATAGTGTGAGTGAGGCTAATTATGACTTCAAAAATGCCAATAATATAAGTGCAACATTGAACAGCGAAGGAGATTTCACCATCACCATCCCTAAGGATTATCCTGACGGACTGATGCCTGTGAATTTCAAAATCGCATCCAACGATATCAATCCAAAGGACTGGAAGGTAGAAATAGGTAATACTGAAGCCGAAACGGAAGGCAAATGCAAAACAGGCAGCTGGTTTACCTATAAGGCTGAAGTAATCCAGAGGAATTCAGGAACTCTTCTGGAGGAGGGAAAAAGAACCTATAAATATACCTTTAAGTTGAGGAATGTACGCAAGAATGCCCAATCAGGTGAAAAGGGATACTTCTGGCTGAAGGCTGATAACTTCAACCAAGGAAAGGCCAAGAAATTTGAATTCACCTATCAGTAGTAAGTTTAAGAAAAGTTTAGTTCATATATCTGTATCGGGGCGCATATCGTTTCAAAATTTAAATGCCCCCAAATATCAATGAAATAGGTAATAAAATAATTATCATTTACTATACAAATAGAATGCGGGAACCAATAAATTAAACTAGACTGGTCGTTGGAACTGTAGTTGCCGAGGTGATCTCACCTTCTATAGTTCCGCGGCTTTTTTTTATATAAAAAACCTTGCCACTTTCAATTTTATTTTGTAATTTTGCACCCGTTAGTAATATCATTAATTCCAATATAAAGATGATGGCAAGATTCATATTCCTCAGTTTCTTCATGCTGGTTGGAGCCTTAGCCCCAACCAAGGCTCAGAACAGTTTCCCATACCCTGCTCTGCCAGACAGTCTGCGCAGCGTAGAGCAACGTGCAACATACCTGAGTGAGCACTATTGGGACAACTTCAACTTTTCCGATACCCTGGAACTGGCAAACAAGGAGATGGCAGAACAGGGCTTTGTCAACTTCATCGATATTCTGGCACGTTTCGACCAGGAAATAGCCCAGAAGGGTATTGCAGCCTTTACAGCCAAAGCTTACCAGCAGAAGCCATCTAAAGAGAAGTTTGAAAGCCTCATCGAGCATTATTATGAGAACCCTGAGTCGCCCATGCGCAACGACAGGGTATATGCCCTATTTCTGGAAGACATGGCTAAATCGCCATACTTCGATGAAACCGAGAAAGAAAGAATAGGATTTAAACTGAAACAGGCAAAAAAGAACTTGCCTGGCACACAGGCTACCAATATCAGTTTTATGCTGGAAGACGGCAAGCCTCATCAGTTGAGCGATTACCGGGAAAAGAAGGTTATCTTATATTTCTACGATCCAGACTGCGAGAACTGCCACAAGATATCTGCATGGCTCGACAAACAGACAATACCAGCCGGCTTCAGTCTGCTCCGCATCGTAGCAGATAACCGCTTGAGCACGATTTACGGGCTCAAAGCCATGCCAACCATTTACCTGTTGGATAAAGAGAATAAGGTGATATTAAAAGACTGTACACCTGAACAGCTCATGGAAGCATTACGGGGAAATGAAAACAGAAAGTAAAACTAGACTGGTCGAAAGAAGCGACATCTGTTATTGAATAAACATATCATTTACTATCATTTGTCTTAACTTCGTATATTATATATCAACATACCATTCATTATAATTGTAACTTCATATCATTTATTATATATCTGAATTGCATTTTACTATTTATATGTATCTTAATTAGCTCGGGAAGAGTCATACTTCAACTTGAACTCCTCACGGGCGTGATTATTGCGCATTACAACAACCACATAGTCACCATCCTTAACTGTTCCTACCTTGGCAACAAGCGTATAGTAACCATACTGACCAGACTTTCCATAATCACCTGTTTCGGTAATGATTAACTTCTTGCCAACCAACTGAGTTGCAAACTTGATATTTGTACCTTGGTCGAAGATTACATTCTTATGAGTCAGCATCAGCTGACCACCCGGAAGAACCTTGCAAACCAACTTCTCATCATTCTCAGCCTTACTGTTAGACTCCTCGCTTACGGCAGAGCCCGCAGTCATGGAATAGCTGAGCAAAGAGAAACCTGACTCATCGGTGGTAACGCGACTAACTGTTTCACCCATTTCATCGTCAGATGCACTGCAACTAACAAATCCTATTGTCATCATAGTCATAGCGATGACCATCATAAAATACTTCTTCATAGTTATACCATTTACTAATTGTTTTCATTATCATTTAAACCTGTCATCTTCAGATTCCAGCCTTTCGGCCATTACCATCCGATGCTTTTAAAAACAAACACCTTTCGGTTTAAATCATCTTTTACAATTACACAAATGATATGTTGGGAGGAGTGATATCATTTACTATTGGTTATCATTTACTATTGCTTATCATTTACTATAGGGCTTATACCCCTCTTACATGTCCTGTTCTTTCGTTTGAACATTGCAAATATAGGAAAAAAGTCAATAGGATGCAAGTTTTCTTAGTTAAATAATGTAAAGTTCTTCATGTTATCGTGCACAATATGCATTACTTGCTGACAAATTGTAGGATTGCAAGAAAAAAGGGGATAAAACAAAAGCGGGAACCCTTTCGGATTCCCACTCATATCTTGTGTTGTAAAATCTCGAAGATTAGTCGAGGTTAGCCAACTTGTTGTCAGAATGAAGAACATCCTTGATCTTGTGGCTATAGAGGTCAACCATGTACTCACGAG
>JABLTN010052794.1_pt1 | contig 17657 bp, 14 predicted proteins | sample 7160141 | NCBI WGS metagenome assembly JABLTN01 (sample SAMN14651226, study PRJNA627086) | human gut metagenome | isolation source: feces | host: Homo sapiens | reverse complement strand
ATTCCTGGATTCATCGATGTGCACACACATGGTGCTTATGGATTTGATACAAATGATGCGAATGAAGAAGGTCTTCGTAACTGGATGAAAAACATTGTTAAAGAAGGTGTCACTGGTATTCTTCCAACAACAATTACACAGTCTGAAGAAGTTTTGACAAATGCAGTTAAAAATGTTGCGAAAGTTGTTGAAGAAGGCTACGAAGGTGCAGAAATTTTAGGTATTCACTTTGAGGGGCCTTACTTGGATCAAATTTATAAGGGAGCTCAACCTGAACAATATTGTGTAAAACCAGATTTAGCACAGTTTAAACGCTATTTAGCAGCATCTAATAATTTAATTAAAATCGTTACAATGGCTTGTGAACATGATGATAATTTTGAATTAACTAAATTCTTACGTGCAAACGGAATTGTATGTAGTCAAGGACATTCAGGTGCTACTTTTGAACAAGCTAGATTAGCAATTGCGAATGGTGCAAACTCAATGACTCACGTATTCAATGGTATGACTAAATTCCATCACCGTGAACCAGGATTAGTTGGTGCTGCAATGCGTTATAGAGATGTATATGGCGAAATCATTTGTGATGGAAATCACTCAACTTATGAAGCATTAAATGATTACTTTACCGCAAAAGGACCAGATCACTGTATTATGATTACAGATTCATTGATGGTTAAAGGTTTACCTGTTGGTACAAAAGTATTGTTTGGTGGTAACGAAATCGAATTGTATCCAGATGGAAGTGCTCACTTAACAGATACTAAAGGTCTTGCAGGAAGTACATTACATGTCAATGATGGACTTCGTATTCTAGTTGAAAAGGCAATGGTTCCTTGGCAAACAGCTATCAATGCATGTACATTGAACCCAGCTCGTATGTTGAATGTAGATGATCGTAAAGGATCTATTCAAACAGGAAAAGATGCAGACTTAGTTGTATTAAATGATGACTATTCTGTTGAAATGACTTATACCAAAGGAACAAAAGCGTTCTAGTTAACAAAAGCACATTTCTCAATGTGCTTTTGTTATGTTTTCGCGTTGAAAATCATCTTTTAATTGTTTGTCTGTGATGACCATGTCAAAATCATCAACATTGGCAATTTTTGACATATATTTTTTATTAAATTTTGTATGGTCGACCAAACAAATTTTTTTATTGGAAGAATCAAGAATGGCTTTTTTAACTAAGGCATCACTCATACTTGGAATAGATACTCCATAGTCTAAATCAATTCCAAGTACGGAAATAAAGGCTTTATCAATATAATAATTTTGAAAAAACTGAATTGTACTTTCTGACAGTGCGGCTTGTGTAATTGGATTATAGGTTCCTGGAGCCATGATGATTTTAGCTTTTGTGTTTCGATCAACATATTGAAGAATCTTCCAAAAGTTAGTGAATATTGTGATCTTTTTATGATGGATCCTTTTAAAGAGTTCAAGACAAGTGGTGCCACAATCTAGATAGATGGAATCTCCGTCTTGAATGAGTGTGCTCGCAAATATCGCAATGTCTTTTTTGTCCGATTGAGATATGCCTTCTTTGATTTCAAAAGCAGGTTCTGCAGAAATAGACTCGTTTAATGTAGCTCCTCCATAGCTTTTTGTGGCCAACCCTTGATTTTCTAAGATGTCTAAATCTCTTCGTATTGTCATTAATGAAACGCAGTATTGATTTGCGAGTTCATTAACTTGCACAGTTTTATCTTTTTTTAGTTTTTCATAAATCTCATATCTTCTTTGTGTTGTGTTCATACTTCTATTAAAACACAAAATAGAACATAAAGGAACATGTTCTGATGTGTTCATTTAATATTATATGTTTGATGTGAAATGGATATTGAAACTGATATTATCTAGTGTTAGGATACAGATGAACTTAAGGAGGATCCATCATGGAATTGATTATTGATTCATCAAATATTGAACAAATTAAAGAATTAAACGAACTACTAACAATTACTGGAGTTACGACAAATCCTACAATTCTTACAAAATCAGGTAGAGAAGCAATGGATGTCGTAAAAGATTTGTGTGAAGTGTTGAGTGAAGATCAATTGTTGTTTATTCAAACCGTACAAACTTCCTTTGAAGGAATCATGGAAGAGGCAAAAATGATTTCTTCGATTCGTAATAAAAATATGTATGTGAAGATTCCTGTTACACATGAGGGATTAAGAGCTATCAAAGAATGTAAAAAATTGGGCATTCACACATTAGCTACAGCTATCTATACGGCAGATCAAGCATTCTTAGCAGCTATGAATGGGGCTGAATATTTGGCACCTTATACAAATCGTATGTGCAATTATGGTGATGGTGTACAAGATGTGAAAGACTTGATTGAAATGTTGAGAGTGAATCATATGCCTGCAAAAGTTATTGCGGCAAGCTTTAAAAATACTTATCAAGTGCATGAACTTGTCAAAGCAGGAATTCAGGCTGTGACTGTTCCTTGTGATGTTTTATATCAAATGATTGATCATCCAGGAACAAAGATTGCGGTTGGAGAATTTAGTGTTAATTGGCAAAGAGCTTATAATCGAAACACTTTAGAAAAGTAGACTTGTCTACTTTTTTCTTTTTGAAAAAATATTAGCACTTAAGTGTTGACAGTGCCAAAAAGAGTGTTATACTATCATTAGCAATCATGAAGAGTGAGTGCTAAGTACAAGGAGGTGCTTATTATGAATATCGATCAAATGTCAGAGCGTTTGCAGAAGATTTTAATGGATGCCGTAAATTTGGCTAAATCCAACCAACATCCTAGTGTGGATACAGTGGATATGTTGGAAACGATTTTTAAGGATGATGTATTGGATGGCTTATTTGAGCGTATTGGCTTAGATAAGACTCGTGCCTTACAAATGGTTCAACAAGAATCAAATCGTGTCGCAAAAAGCTCAACTAGTAATATAAATTTATCAAATGAAGTTCAAAAATCGTTTGAGGATGCACAAAACTGGGCAAGCCAACATGATGAAACTTATTTATCGGTTGCGAGTGTATTTTTAGCATTATTATTTAATCGTTCTTATGTTTCAAAAGAATTGGTAAGAACTTTTAACTTAAATAAGGATGCTTGTTACAAGGCAGAACTAGAGCGTCGTAATGGAAAGAAATTTGACACACCAAATTCTGAAGAGAATGTAGAAGCCTTAAAAAAATATGGTCGTGATTTAGTCCAGGATGTGCGTGATGGTAAGATTGATCCAATCATTGGTCGTGATGATGAGATTCGTCGTGTAATGCAGATTCTATCTCGTAAGACAAAGAATAATCCTGTTTTGATTGGTGAGCCTGGTGTAGGTAAAACAGCTGTTGTAGAAGGTATCGCATGGCGTATTATGAAGGGTGATGTGCCTGAGTCATTAAAAGAAAAGAGATTAATTGAATTAGACATGGGCTCTTTGATTGCCGGTGCTAAATATCGTGGTGAGTTTGAAGAGCGTTTAAAATCAATTTTGGATGAAGTGAAAAAATCAGATGGACAAATTATTTTGTTTATTGATGAAATTCATAACTTGGTTGGTGCGGGTAAAACAGAAGGCAGCATGGATGCAGCTAACTTATTAAAGCCAATGTTAGCTCGTGGTGAACTACATTGTATTGGAGCAACAACATTTAATGAATATCGTAAGTATATTGAAAAAGATGCAGCTTTAGAGCGTCGTTTCCAGAAAGTACAGGTGGCTCAACCGAGTGTAGAAGATACAATTAGTATCTTGCGTGGATTGAAAAATCGTTTTGAAAGTTATCATGGTGTACGAATTTTGGATGAGGCTTTGATTGCGGCAGCTACAATGTCTGATCGTTATATTACAGATCGTTTCTTACCAGATAAAGCTATTGATTTAGTGGATGAGGCTTGTGCAACATTAAAGGTAGAAATGGAAAGTATGCCTCAAGAATTGGATGAATTGCAACGTAAAATTTTGCAGCTTCAAATTGAAAAGACTTCGCTACAAAAAGAAGAAGACAAAAGAGCAGTTGAGCGTCGAGAAGAGATTGAGTCCGAACTGGCTTCTTTACAATCAAAGCGTGATGAGATGCATTCTAAGTGGGAAGATGAAAAGCGTGGTTTAGCCAATGAGAAAGAGGATAAACAACGTTTGGAGAAAGCTCGTTTGGATTTGGAACAAGCTCGAAATGAGGCTCGTTATGAAGATGCGGCTAAGCTTCAATATGGAACGATTCCCGAATTAGAGGCTCGTATTCAAAAAGAGCAGACAAGTCAAAAAGAAGATGCTTTGATCCAAGAGACAGTTAATGAGGAATTGATTGCGAAAATCGTTTCGAGATGGACGGGTGTAGAAGTAACACGTTTAGTTGCGAGTGAAAGAGAAAAATTATTGAATTTAAAATCAGAACTTGAAAAACGTGTTGTTGGACAAGATGAAGCTTTGGAGTTAGTAACAGATGCAATTTTGCGTTCTAAAGCACAAATTCAAGATGAGAATCGTCCGATTGGATCGTTCATGTTCTTAGGTCCTACAGGTGTTGGTAAAACAGAAGTTGCCAAGGCTTTGGCTGAACAGTTATTCGATGATGAAAAACACATTGTGCGTATTGATATGAGTGAATATATGGAAAAACACAGTGTGGCACGTTTAATTGGTGCTCCTCCAGGATATGTTGGATATGATGAGGGTGGTCAATTGACAGAGGCTGTTCGTCGTAATCCATATAGTATTGTATTATTTGATGAAATTGAAAAGGCACATCCAGATGTATTCAATGTGTTACTTCAAATTTTGGATGATGGTCGTATTACAGATTCTAAAGGTGTAACGGTTGATTTTAAAAATACTATTATTATCTTAACGTCAAACTTAGGTAGTCAATATGCCTTTGAATCTGGAGATATCCATGAAAAATATATGGAAGAAGTAAAGCGTCACTTTAAACCAGAGTTCATTAATCGTATCGATGAAATCATTGTCTTTAATGCATTAAATGATTCTGCATTTATTAAGATTGCACATAAATTTGTTGGTTTACTACAAAAACGTTTAGCAGAGCGTGACATTACATTAAATGTGAGTGATGCCGTGTATAATCAGATTGCCAAAATGGGTGTTGATCCAGTGTATGGTGCTCGTCCAATGAAGCGTTATATCCAAAGAAATCTTGAAACACAGATTGCGAAGGAAATGATTAAGACAGGCGCAATGCAAGGGGATGTAATCAATGTGGATTGTCAAAATGGACAATATACATTTGATATTCAAGGAAGATAGTTAATTATCTTCCTTTCTTTGTTTGTTTGGAGGTATAATAGAGAAAGGAAGTGATATTTATGTCTTTAAAAGAGTGGATTCAAGAAAGTAATAATATAGTTTTTTTTGGTGGGGCTGGTGTATCTACAGAAAGTAACATTCCAGATTTTCGTAGTGATAACGGATTATATAAAAAGAAATATCCATATCCAGCTGAAATTATGTTGTCGCATAGTTTTTATCTTAGTCATCCGAAAGAATTTTTTGAATTTTATTTTAACCAAATGATTTATTTAGATGCCAAACCAAATAAGGCGCATCTTGCACTATCAAAATTGGAGCAGATGGGTAAATTAAAGGCAATTGTTACACAGAATATTGATGGTTTACATCAACTTGCGGGTTCTAAAAATGTATATGAACTTCATGGAAGTGTATTAAGAAATACATGTACACATTGTCAAACGAAATATTCTTTAGAAGATATGATGAAATATAGGGATAGCGACGGTATTCCTAGATGTCCAAAATGTGGTGCTATTATTAAGCCGGATGTAGTGTTGTATGAAGAAGGTTTGGACGAATATACTTTGTATTCAGCCATTCATGCGATTGAACAGGCAGATCTTTTAATTGTAGGTGGAACAAGTTTAGTTGTATATCCTGCAGCTGGTTTGATTAATTATTTCCATGGTAAACATTTGGTATTAATAAATAGAGACAGTACGAACATGGATTCAAAGGCTGATTTAGTCATTCATGATTCAATTGGTAAGGTTTTAGATGATTCACTATGTGAAGTTTATGTGAAATAAACACTAAACTTGAAATTTAGACACAAATAAACTAAAATTTTATCATGTCAGAAAAAAGCAATAGATCTTTTATTCGCGATGGAATATATAACATAAATCGAACAATGCAGCTTGATCCTGCAGCGCATTCAAAGTGGGAAGTATTTTGGCTGTATCCTCATATTAAGGCAATTGGTTTACATCGTATTGCCCATTGGTTCTGGGTGCATGATCATACATTTATTGCGCGTTGGATAAGTAATCGAGCAAGACATTGGACTGGGATTGAAATTCATCCTGGAGCTCAAATTGGTCGAGGATTGATGATTGACCATGGTATGGGCGTTGTGATTGGAGAAACGGCAATTATCGGGGATGATTGTCAACTTTATCATGGCGTTACATTAGGTGGTACGGGAAAGCAACATGTTAAAAGACATCCTACTTTAGAGGATGGGGTATATATTGGTTGTGGAGCTAAATGTTTAGGAAACATCACTTTGAAAAAAGGATGTCGTGTAGGAGCGAATGCGGTACTTTTAAAAGATGTGCCTGAAGGGGCAACAGCAGTTGGTATTCCTGCAAAAATTATAGAGAAGAAATAGGTGGTTGTATGTGGAAATATCGTTGTAAATCCCATTTAATAGCTATGGTTGTAGCTTTTGTAGTTGGATTAGGATTAAGTGCAGTTGTATTTTCAAGTGGAGTGGATGTCAGTTCAGATATGATTTCAAGTGCATTAAGTTCAGTTCCTGGTGTTGATACACAAACATTAAAACAAGTTTTATCTTATTTGCAAAATAATATGTGGATTTTATATATTGGGGATGCTCTATTGATTTCGGGAATAATTAATATTATATATATTGGTCAATATTTATCAGCACGTTTTAATATAAGTCCATGGATAGTGATGTGTTTAATATTTTTCTTGCCAGAATACATGATTTATATTGGAACTGTGCTTGTGATTCCAGCATTTATTGTATGTATTTATGGTATGTTAAGTTTACGCTCTAGTATTTCAAAAGAACGTAGAGAATTTAATTTTTCAAGTGATGATGAATTAGTTCGTATGTATAAGATACATCACAATTTAGATGAGTCTTATAAGGAACTTGCAAAAACATGTCGTAAAAATGTAAAAAAACTTACGGGCATCTATGCTTTAGGTATTGTTGCTTTGTTTGTGATTTTAGGTGTTGTAAATAATATTATGCTTTTAGCTATATTATTAATGTTCTATTTATTTGCGTTTAATATTGTTTTAAGATATCGTGCTATATCGCTTCTTCCAATCACTAAACTATTATATGAAGATTGTAATCCAGAAGCGTGTGCGAGTGCTATTATTTATTATTGCACAAATTCTAAAGGGCATACGCGTCTAACTCAACATACATTGCTTGCGCAATGCTTGATTTATTTAAATGATCCTGAACTTGCACAGGATGTATTGATTAGTTATCCAAGAAAAGATGCAGCAAGCTCATTACAATATTGGTCATTGATGTCTTATATAGATTATATGTTAAAAGATGAAGATGGACTATCTCGTTGTAAAGAAGAGGCTCAAAATGTACGTATGCATTATGGGCGTGCAGGTGTCATGATTCAAAGTGAAGAAATGGCGGCAATTGAAAATAAGATTCATTTAATGGATGGTGAATTTAATACTTGTAAAAAATACTACTTACAAGGACTTCAAAGGGCAAATTTTGCATTTCAACAAGTTGATTCATGTTACTATATTGCCTTGATTTCATTTGTTGAGGAAGACTATAAATTGGCTCGTATGTATTTTGAAAAGGTTGTTGAAATTGGTAATCGTATGTATTTTGTAGAAAAAGCTAAAAATTATTTAGAAAAGATTGACAAAATCAATCCTGAAACAACCATTGATGAAGTAGAATATTCGTAGTAAATGAAAAATAGATTTCACAAAATCCAGTGATATGGCCAAACATAAATGTGAACATAAAACTCAATCCAATGTTGATATAAAATAGGATTGAGTTTTTATTTAAATTAACTGGAATAAAAAGAAACCATTCAATTATAAAAGAGGCTACAAAGATTATGGATAACCATACATGTAGATCTTTTAAAAGGGTAACATCATTATATGGAATACTACATGATAGAATCATGCCTATACAGATAAGGGCATGATTTTTTTTATTGTATCGAACATCATATTTTTCCCATATTTTTTTTGAATAGAAATAAAAACCTAAAGCTGAACTTAATGCCCAAAAAAATAAGTAAATAGGTCGATGCAACTGGTTGCCAATATAAGTTTGATTATCATAAAATACGTCGATCCAAAAAAATGGAAGAATATTTAGAATGGTTTGGATTAAATAAACGTGTATATATGTTAAAAATTTCATCATTGTTTCATTTTAGACAAAAAAAAGAGAAAAATCAAAAAAATAATAAAAGTTTTCTCGAAAAACTACTTTTTAAATCGTTTAAGAATATGGAGGTGATGAAATGTGTGAATGGATTGAACAAGATTGTATGGATGAAAATCACTTGTATGTGCATCTTAAAGATCCTAAACTTTTAGATCTTTCTATTTTTGATCGAATGTCAAATGATGATTTCTGCTTACCTTGCATGTTGACGAATCAGAATAGCGCCTCGATTGTGTATGCGATAGAGGGCTTTATTCCTTTACACGATTTTTTAAGTCAATATGTTTTTGAAAACGAAGAGGGATATATTTTTTTACATCAACTTTTTGAACAAGCAATTGCATCAAATCGAAATAAACCAGTTTTATTTGATCCGGATTATGTATTTGTTTCTCCTTTTGGTGATCGCTTTGCGTTCATTGTAGTTCCAATTCAAATAACAAATTGGATGTTTCAAAGGGATATGTCAGAAAAATGGGTTGAATATATCGCAAAAACAATGCAGACGACTACAGCGTTTGAAATTCCAGGATTCTTGTTAAAATTTTTAAACAGCACGGAATTTAGTTTACCCAATCTTGTTTTGGGGTTAGATAATATTCGTGAATTGTATTATCCAAAGAAGTTTTCATTTTTTAAGCATAGACGAATACAAACGTTTAAAGTCAAAGAACCCATACAAGCTTTTCATAAAAACAAACCTGTTGAATCTATTTTGGAAGAAAAAACACAGCTTCTACAAGTTCAAATTAATTTTTCAGCTTATTTAATGAAGGGAAAAGAGAAATATTTTTTGGCAAATGAAATAAATTTGATTGGAAGAGCTATGAGTTGTGATGTACGTTTTCAAGATTCGAGTGTATCTTTGAAACATGCAAAAATTATTTGTGAAAATGAAAGATACTATATTCAAGATTTAAAGAGTACTAATAAAACATTTTTAAATGATAAAGAAGTCAAAAGAAAAATGCGTTTAAAAGATGGAATGCATATACGATTTGGGGATGTCGAATGTGAATTTAAAGAACAGTAAGTATCGTGTTTTAGACTCGTATAATTGTAATGTATTTCGTATCCAAGATGAATTAAGTACTTGTATTTACATATTGAAGGTTTGTGATGAGATGGAATCGGATCGTTATAAACATCAATTTAAAACAGAAATTGATGTACTTTCAAAATTAAATTCTTTACTGGTACCAAGCTTAGTTACGTGTTTTGAAGAAGGAACGTTACAGTGCTTTGTAGAAACTTATATTCCTGGAATTAGTGCAAAACAATTTGTTCAACAATATAAAGGTGTAATTCAAAGGTATCGATTATTGTTTGATGTTTTAAGTGTCTTACAAGCTGTGCATGAAATTGGATATCTCTATATCGATTTAAAATTAGAAAACATCATATATTATCAAAAACATTTCTATTTGATTGACTTTAATGCATGCATAGAAAATCATGCACATGTAGCAATTATGGCTTCTAAATCGAACTGTGCACCTGAATTAATGACTTTAAGCAAAAAAGATATTCGTTGTGATATTTATGCACTTGGCTCTTTACTTCAAGAAGTTTTTGGTGTTGGGATGATACTCATAATTTATTTGTGTCATCAAAAAAAAGAAAGAAGAATATCGAATTTATCAATATTTAAATTTTTGATTATCATACATATTTTAATTCGAATACTACTTGTACTTTTATTATGTATTCTGTCTGTCTTCTCTTTATTTAAATGTACAAGTCCTAAAAATGTATTTGATGCTTATTATCATCATCATCAGATTGCCATGTTTGAAAAGGCGTATAAAGAATCGAAATCTAAAGATCAGTTGTATACGTGGATTAGTAATGGCTGGATATTAGATGATGTATATGTCAATAAGCAAGCATCTATATTTCTAATGAAGGAGGCTCTTAAAACAAAGGATGCTACTTTGATTCAATATATGTATGATCGTATTTCATTAAACAAAACACCAGAACTTGAAGCATGTGCATTAATTTATTTAAAACCTACAACTAGTACCATTGCTCGTTGTATGCGTTTGGTTTTAACTAGCGATATGTTGTTGAAAGATAAGCTGGATGTTGTGAATCAATGTCTACAAATCGCTATTCACGAAGAATTAAATGTTTCATTAACTCCAATAAAAGATTGGCTTGAAAATGTAGAAACAAATCAATTGTTGAATTATTCAAAAGAATTTGAGGATTTAGGATGTAATTATTTAGAATATTTATTTTTATTAAGAAATAAGGAGAGTGAGATCATGGAAATACCCTTAGTGTTTATTGATAATTTAAAAAGCAGTCGATGGAATGATTTGTATGCGTTTTGGAGGAGTTTATGATGTGGATGCAAGATGTTGTGTATACAAACTATATGGATTGGCAAGAAACAAATACATTTATAAATGGTGTGGCATCAGCAAGTGGCAATGTAGAATTATTGTTTAACGAAAAAGTAGATCGAGATACTAGTTTAGTCATATATGATGGAAAACAAATAGATTTAAGTCATGAACATACATATATTGATATTCAAAAGGAAGGGATAACACAGTTAGTGTATATTTTAAAAGATATTGATGGTTATGCCCTAGAAGAAGGAGAAAAAACAATTCTTTTGGATACAACTTTACCGAATATTGTGGTTAAGACAAAGGATTGTATGATCAAAGATGTTTTACCTTTGATAGATTGCGAAAAAGTACATGTACAAATTTTAGAAGAAAATGTTGATCATATAGATGTTTATTTGGATGATGAAAAAGTTGAATTTGAAAATCTTGAATTTGATTTGGATGTAAGTACAAAAAATCGAATCATAAAAGTTCTTTGCCGGGATATTGCGGGTAATGAAATTGAAAGAAAAATTGAAATCTTACCGATTGTGTTTCCAGAATGTTTACTTCAAGAACGGACATACGTAAAAGATAATAAATTAGATTTAGGTTTTGAATCGATTTGCGAGATTCCACTTCATTTACATGTATATTGTGATGGGAATTATTTATATTCTATAGATTTAGAAAATAAAGATTTTGCCACAATTGATTTTAGTAAAAGCGGTGTATATACATTTGTTTTAGAACATAAAGAATATCCACATATAAAAAAAGAACTCCAAGGTTCTATCGTATATTCGAATATTTTACCAACCCTTACGTTGCAACCATCAGCCAAAGTATCTAATGAAGATGTATTTGTGAATTTAAATTGGAATGTTCCATATTTAGAAAGAGGCTATATTGATGTAGAGCTAAATGGAATTAAAGATCGGCATTACTTGAACGAAACAATACATTTATTTGCTGAAAATAATCGTGATCTTTTTTATAAAGTAATAGCGTATGCTAAAGATGTTTTTGGCAATGAAGTATGGGATCAGGTGATTGTGCAAATTGATAAACGTGCACCATCTACAAGTTTATATGTTAATAATGAACAAATATTGGATAAAACGATAATCAAAAAACTGCCAGAATTTGAATATCGAATGGACGATCATAATTCGACTATGAAAGTGGAATATTATTTGAATGGAATATTTATGGATATGGATATTGAAAAAATATTTAATCGCATGGTAAGGGATGACATTTTAAAAGTCGTAACATATACAACAGACACTCTTAACAACCTAGAAAAAAAGGAATATGAGTTTGTGTTTAGTCCAGATAAAGAGAAGGAAATCATTTCTAAAAGCGAACAATTAACAAATAAGAATGAAGTTGTAACATTTGAACGAATATGGAATGTAAATGATAAGAATGAACTAGTATTGACAAAGAATGTAAAAAAATTTCAAAAACAATCAAAACCAGTAATTCATTATTTACGTAAGAAGAATAAAGTTCAAATATGGACGGAAGATACAATCGAATATGTCTTAGTCAATGGAAAAAAAATAAATATAAAGAAAGATGTATTGGGACATGATTTTATTGAATTATCTTTAAAGAAACATAAAACGAATATTGAGGTGAAAGTTAAAAATGAATCAAATAGAACTTCAACATTAAAAAAAGAGGAAGTGCGTAAACAGTTAAAAATATCATTTATACAGAAAATATGGATGTTTATTAAAAGAATATTGAATTTATGAGTAGACTTTGGATATATACAAAAAATCAATGTGAATGTTTTGATGTAGATTCAATCAAGAAATATTCAGGATTTTTATTTGTGAAGAAAAGTCAGGGACTTTGTATTTTTTATGGACAAAACAAAAAGATATTAAGATTTAATGAATCTTGTACGATTTTAGATACATCATTCTATTTAGAAGAAAAAGAAAGTCAAATTAGTTATTTTCCAATCGCATCAAAGATACAAATAGGAAGAAGTGAATTGTGTGATATTCAATTATGTGCAAAAGGTATTTCCCGATTTCATTTTAAGATTGAAGATGGAGTGTTGACCGATTTAAACAGTTTAAATGGTACATATGTTAATACAAGAAGAGTAAATACATGGAATCTAAAAATACAGGATGAAATAGTAGCTGCGAATATTCGTATGATTTATTTAAAAAACTATCTATTACTAGACATGGTAGATAATCCATATGATTCAAAGAATATGGAAGTTGAAGGCCCAATTTTTTATGCATCAAATTTTAATGCAAATTTACCAGCTATTCAAAAATTTGATATACAAATGCCTCAAATACAGCGTGTTGTACATAAACAAAGCTTATTTAGTGCGATTGGACCTTCATGTATGATTGCAGGTTCTGGTTTTGTATCCAGTATAATTATTGGATATTTACAAAAGCAAAAACTTGATACCCTATTTACAAGTATGATCAGTTCACTTACTATGGCGTGTACATTTATGATTTATGGTTTATACAATCGAAGTTATCAATACAAATTGAGTTTGAAGGAAAGTCAAAAAAGTATAGATATGTATGATGCTTATATAAATCAAATGTATGAAAAGAAAAATAGGCTTCAACAACAATTTGAAAAAGAAATTTATATATATATTGAAAAGTATATGACGACTTTTAAACATGAAACTTCTGATGTTGTATATGTTGGTTGTACGGAATCAAAATGGTGTGACATTTCTTATCGTGAAACATCTTACGAATATGCATCAAATGATTTAGTGATAAAACGGGATAAATTGATCCAAGCCTTAAATTCAAATGTGATGCAACCGATTTTTTTAAAAGAGGGTGAGGTTTGTTGGATTAATACAAATATAAAAAAAAGTATCATTTTATTTAATAATTATCTTTGGTATTCTTCAAAAAAAAGAAAATGGTTATGGATGCAAGAATTTGATGGTATGAAGGATATTCTATTAAATCCATATTGTAGGGTAAATGAAAAGCCAAATAAAGATTTGATTGTAGTAAGTACAGATTCTAACTGTTTTCCAGATGCATTTTTTTGTTTGATTTATGTTGGAAAACAAGAACCATCTTTTCATTATGACTATAATATTCAGACTGTTCATATATCGGATTTAAATATAAATAAAAAAAGGTATCTTTTAAAATCACAAAATGTAGATTTTTATGAAACATTACTAAAATCTAAACCTATTAGGAAAGATAAGTATGTAATGAAAGTTCCTGTTGGAATTAGTGCATCAAATCAAATAGTGGACATGGATTTTAAGGAGTATGGGTTTCATGGCTTGGTTGCAGGTATGACAGGTTATGGAAAGAGTGAATTTATAAGTTTTTTATTGATGATGATGATTTGGCATAATGCACCTAGTTACTTTCAATATATATTAATCGACTTCAAAGGCGGAGCTTTTGGACAACCTTTTTATGAATTTGCGCATTGCGCAGGAATTGTCACAAATTTAGATACACAATCTATGGAACGGTTTTTTATGAGTATGAATTTCGAATTAGAAAAAAGACAGCGATTATTCTTAGAAGAAAAGGTTTCTGATATCAATGCGTATAACGAAAATCACACTCTATCGCATTTATGGATATTTGTTGATGAGTTTGCACAATTGAAAGTAAAATTTCCGCAATTCATGTCACAGTTACAAGAAATTGCACGTATTGGTAGATCTTTAGGGATACATTTAGTCCTTTCAACGCAAAAACCTTCAGGTGTTGCGTGTATAAGTACAAGTTTGTAGATTACGAGTGTAAACCATTGGGCATTTAGATAATAAGTACAAGTTTGTAGATTACGAATGTAAGCCAAATCGCATTCATTGGATAAGTGCAAAAGACTATTCGCCTATGTACTTGATGTCAACGTAGCCTTTATAGACTCGAACCTCTTTGATGAGAGATCGCCAGAATACAGCTTTCTTTTTGTCGCTCAATTTCCAGTAAATATTGAGTGCATTATCGTCTAACTTGATTCGTTTTGAGTTGATTAGCTGACGTTTTATGTCGTTGATTTCATCATTTATCTTTTGCTTTTTATCAACGAATTGTTGCTTTGTCAGGTCTCCTTCGGCGTAGAGCTCCTTGATTCTTTCGAGCTTTTTTTCGAGTTTAGTGATGTCAGATTTTTTGACTTTGATTTCATTTTCGAGCTCTAAATCCACATTACATTTGCTCAAGTCTTCGTGTACTTGAGAAATCAAAAGTTTTTCGATGTTCTTTTCAGAAATGGTAATACAAGTTTTATTGCGTTCCGAACTTCTAGCATTACACCTATAGTTCAAGTACAATTTTCCGTTATCGTGGCGCGGGGCCCCGACCATTGTGGACCCACAATACCCACACTTTAGCAAACCACGGAATATATAATCGTACTTTCTCGGTTTACCACCAGCACGCTCATTAAGTATATCTTGCACCGCTTCAAACGTGGGAACTTCGATAATTTGCGGATAGGTTTTGTTGCCGATATAGTTTTTATTACGAAGCAAATATCTCATTCTTTGTTCAGTGAATGCATCACGTCCATTTGATCTTTTGTCTTTTTCTTTAAGATAATCACCGTACTTTTTGTTGAACACAACCTTTGTCTGACTTACTGAATGTGTAGCCAAAAAAGTATCAAAAGCATACTTGACCATCTTAGATTCCTCAGGGATAATCACGACTTTTTTAGGTTCCACCTTGTATCCAAGAGCACAATAGCCAGAACACGGTTCGCCTAATTTTTTCTTATTCGCAAATGTTTCATTAATTCTTTCGGAGGCGTGTTCTCGCTCATTTGCAGCAAGACCAAGGAGGACGGTTAGTATCAATTTACCATTTGCTGTTGTCGTGTCGATGTCTAAGTCATGGATACATTTAACGCCGATATTCTTGTCATTCCAGTCATTTATTACAGACAATCCGTCAACGGTACTACGGGTTAAACGGTCTAATCGACAAGTCAAAACCAATTCGCCCGCTCTTAAATCTTTCAATAATTTTTGAAATGCGGGGCGGTTTAAAGTACCACCAGAAAAGCCATTATCCTCGTAATATTCCAAAATGTTTAAATCATTCTTACTGCAATATTCGTATAATTGTTCCTTTTGTGCTTCGATTGACTGCCCGTTACGACGTTGTTCGTCGGTAGAAACACGAGTATATAATCTAACATTATCCATCTCATTCTCTCCTTTCCAACGTCTTTTTTTTACTCGAAAACGTGATCAAATACAGCATTCAGTACACGAAAAACTTTCTCCTTTTGGGTTATGTCAAGGCGACTGATACCCCTCGAAAACCGCTCTAAATCCTCTTGAGTTGGACGCCGAAACTCCTTTTGTTTACCCAGAAAATAGTCGACATCAACGTTATAAACTCGACTCAAAATGGATAAATTCTCGAGAGAAATCGGACGCTGACCTGATTCATATGACCTCATCGTTGATTCAGCAACACCAATCATCTGCCCGCCATAAACGATCGATTTTCCAGCGTGTTTTCGGGCAAGCTGAAGCCTTTTCCCGACTAATTTGTCAAAGTCACTCATACTTTTTTCTCCTTTCTAAGATAGGTTTTTTTACTATCCGTATACATTATATAGCACGACTGATACGGAACGCAACACCACTTATTAGTGAATTTGAGGACAACTTTTGGCAGAGTAAATCAACTTTTGAAAAGTTAGCAAATTCCTTGAAAGTTGATATACTCTCCGTAAGGAGCAAATAACTAACCAAATAAAAAGTTAAGAAAACTAAGTATTTTTCCAAGAAAAAGCCAAAAATTTTAAGTTCCAAGCAACAACTCCTTTTTTTCAACTTTTCAGCCTTTTTTTTAAGTTTTAGCCGTTTCTCGCATTTTCTTGAATTTTGAGTGGATTTTTATCAGGACTTTGACATGGATATAAACACCGTCCAAAATCATGTCCAAACTCGGCTGTAAGCCCCAGTAATTGCACCCAACAAACCCAACCAAACGCCAACGGTCTCAAGCTCCGAACGGCTGACGGAGTCACTCGAGTATTGATCAGTAATTTATTCGGGTTAAATGGCAATGTAAGAGACGAGTAAGCTAAGCCCGCTCAGGATGAATCGAGCGGAGGCGGGCTACGTATCCATACCCTGATAAACCCCTCCCAGAACCTATTCAACCACCACGTTAAACCCGTTATCACTAGTCACGATTATGTAGAGTAAATCCCGTAGAATAACTATACAAAGAAACGGTTAAAAATTTGCGTGGTTTGTAGAGTGCAAGAGGTGGGTTTGTTGTGTGTTGTCCAGTTTTTTACAACGTTAAATTCTGGACGACTTTTTTTGTCCCAAAAGGCAGTTAGTCAAGACTACCTAAAACAAGAAAAAAAGCCCCTAAAAGAGGACAAAAAAGAGGACAGCCAAGGCTAGTTGTATGTAGAAAAGGAGATATAGCATATGACTAGAAAAAGAGTAAATCTTATTAAAGCTCGCAAACAAAAGAAGCTGACGATTCGCGCCGTAGCAAAACAGCTACACGTTTCTAAATCCTCATACAGCAACTATGAACAAGGTAAACGTCGTCCGAGAAAACATATTGCGTTTGAAATCTGCAAATTTTACGGAAAACCATTGTCGGTATTATTTCCTGGCGAACCACTTGAATTATTTAAAGTTGGAAAAACGAGAGGCGGTGCCGACGATGTTGAGTAAAGAACTAATTGTACAAGCAATCATCAATGCATACTCAATCGACGGGTTTGTTGTGAGCAACGATAACACGGATGTCAAGACAAATGAACAAACTGACAAGTCTACGGGTGGTAAAGCTACAATTTACAACAAGTTCGAGGCGGATAAGGACGGTGACAGCGTATGTT
>JABLTN010000486.1_pt1 | contig 17667 bp, 14 predicted proteins | sample 7160141 | NCBI WGS metagenome assembly JABLTN01 (sample SAMN14651226, study PRJNA627086) | human gut metagenome | isolation source: feces | host: Homo sapiens | reverse complement strand
TATGACTCACTCATTCGTATGGCCAAGCCTGACCGAATAGTCCATTCACTTATGTCTTTGGTACCATTCTCAAAGCTCTTATCATAGCGAGTTATGCCTCGATAGATGTACTGAGGGAAAATATCATCTTTTTTCCCATTTCTATCAGATATAAGACCACTTACATACTTTATAATCTCTTGAACAGCAGAATACCCATCCTCACTATCAAGAGTTATATACGTCGTTGTTATTGTTTTCATAGGTTAATCGTTCTGTAAATCACCATTAGAACGTAACTACTGATTTTCAGTAGTTAGCACATCCAACATTTTTCCAAAAAATACATATTATTAAATTAGTATTGCCAAAGCTACCATCAGGCAGCCTTGACATTCACCTTTTTGTTCGAGTTATAATTACATGGGATTAGGGACATGAAGTTTTGCTCCCCCTCCATCAGTCGGGTGAGTATATCTTCTATATAATCGCCAAAATTAATGTCATTCAACTTGCAGCTCTCAAAAAGTGAGAACATAAAAGCTATGTTTTCCGCACCTAAATGGCTACCGGTATGCAACCAGTTTCGCCTTCCCATAGCCAAGTGGCGGAACATTCGTTCGACCGCATTGTTATGCATCTCGACACGACCATCCTGCAAAAACACCTTGAAAGCCTTCTCTATTGTCTCATATAAGACAGCCCTGTCTGCGGTAAACACCCTTATACAAGAGTCCTTGAAGATGGCATCTTCCTGCACACTGTGACTACGGCTACACTCCTTGTATTCCATCACACAAAGCATGGCTTCCATGGAGAGGGCTGCATGGATGTACTCCACATTGTACTTAAACTTATCTTCCTTACTCTCACGACTGCGAACCACGATTCTTGACTCGTCATTCTGGGTATAGACACACTGACGGATACGCTCAAGCATCACAGGTTCCAAGCGTTCACGAAGAGAAGTCATGATTTGCTGCATCCAACCGTTCAAGGTTGACTGAGCTACCTTCATGCCCATCTGCGACAACATATCCAACAAGCGGTTTTCAGAGAGATGATAGGCGAACTTCGACTCCAGATAGAACCTACAGAAGGATGGCATCAAAGGATTACCCTTGATGATACTCTGAGGATACTTGCTGCTCTGAGGATCAGAGCCAGGTACATTAAAGCGTGCTATCTTGTATTCCTTGCAATAAACCTCTTGTTTCTGATAGAAGAACAGACGGACTACCCACATGTCCTTCTTACCCTTCTGGTATAAGACAAAACCATTGATATCATAATGTAATATTTTAACCTTGCGATAGTCCTTGGAATAGAAGATGAAGGCTTCATCATAACTATAAGGAACTTGCCAACCTGCAGGAGTTTGTTGCTCGGGAACAAAATTCTCCTCAACTGTCAAAGCGATAAACTCACCTTCGCCTATCTTCTTGTTTTCATTTGGTTGAAGCTTATTTGAACGATATGATTTCTTAAACTCAATGAGCCAGTTGTAATCCTGCATCACTTTTTCGAAATATTCCCTTGTTTCCATTATCAAACTGTTTTGGTTACGGATGCAAAGGTAATATATTATATAGGTACCGCCATACGGGCTAACGGTGATTTACGTTGCATTGTGTAAGATGTTGAAATAAAAAATATATGCGTATTACTGATTTAATAGTCCTTCAAATACTTTCCACTAGCTTGATTGCGTATAACATCTTCAAACTCAAATCCAACATTTTCCGCTCCAAGACTTAATTGCGTACATACTTTTTTATATAGCTTTTTGATGCGAATCCGAAAGTCTTTTACTAAAGGAATACCATTAGCTTCCTGTATCTGAACATCACAATTTTTATATTTTCTAGTTGGTAAGTCAAAGAAGTCCCACTGTTCTATTGGGATAAAATCTATATCAACTACTTGCCCATTGCTATCCATATGCAAATTAAAAGTTTCTTTTCCAACATCAAGTCTTGGAACTATAATTTTCTTAGCATCAATTAATGGTTTGTATTTTTCCAACTCACCAAGGCATCGCTCTAATTCTTGTCGATAAATTGGAATATCTTTATCATCGTGAGAAAGTGGATTCATCAACCTTTCGATAAAAGGTTGAATATTAGGCAATTCTGAGTGAGTAAAGTCATACAATTTTCTAAAAGCAGCACTCTGACTTGTCGTAAATAAAGATGACAACATTTTCTTGTTGATACATTCTTTCCTCACTTGATACCATAGGTTCATTGGCAGCAAACTATGAAGATACTTTTCTGCCAACTTTCTCATAGCATTAGCAGCTGCTGGATAATCATGATTTTTCAAATAGCATTCTACAACATCCTCATCCTCCTTACCAGACAACATGATTGGACGTGGTTCATATAAATGTGCCTGAGAATTACTCGATGCATACATCTCTTTATAAATCCAAGTAGCATTTAGACCCTCACTACAAATTAACCTCTTCAACATTTCATAAAAAGACCTATCATGCGTAAAAACACATAGTTGATAACCACGAGTAGCGTATTCTAATAACGTTTTTATCACAGGGATTCTGTACCCCATCTCTAGACTTATCAATATATCATCTACAATCAATACAGAAGCTCCGCTATCGCCTGCAACAAATTTTGAATCAACCACAGCTAACCTTATAGCCAACCCTATACAAGTGAGTTTTGCTTCATTGAAAAATGTTCTCAGATGATTCACAAGTGTCCTTCGTCCAGATTGCATTTCTGCATTAACAATCTGAGCCCACATATTCACTTCATACTTCTGTAATTTTCCTTTTTTATCTATTTTAAGTACTTTATCTGGACGAAACATCAAGTTTAAATCACTGATACCAAATTTATCGTGAAGAATCATATTTGCTCCAAACGCTATATTTCCCAAAAAGATTTTTATCTCCTTGCAAAAGTCATCACGTAAATGTTGATAATTACGATATTCAAAACTTTTCTTGTTCAATTCTCCATTTTTCCTTTTCGGAATGAGAGATACCGCCTGTTGAATGTAGTCCCACCATTGCTTAGCTTTTCTTTTCTGTGTGTATTGACCTACCTGGATATCAAAATAACCACTCGTAAAATCAGCATAAGGAAAAATCTCCTTTTCTAAAATCGAAAATACATCGTTATTTTGGCTATTTCTAAAATCGGTTAATGAAGTTAGATTCTTATAATTCAGAAAATCACTAGAAGCGTCTGTCATTTCAAAAAAAGAATCAGACTCACTTTGCGTTTCAATTCTACTATTTGATATTGTATATGTCTTTGCCGCAATAGGGGAATGAGGACCAAAGTTTTGAAATAATATGCTAATGCTAGAACTATCTCTTGCCAGCGAATACCTATTTCGCAAATTATCATGATTGTTAGAATCAAAGTATCGCTTAACCTCTGCAGCGGTTTTATTTCGGCTCTGAAAAAGGGTATATAAAGCCCAGTAAATAGAACTTTTGCCACTTCCATTCTCTCCATACACTAACAAGTTCCTACCTTCTAAAGAAAAAGTAAAAGGCTGATGGAAGAACTTGAAATTTGTCATTGTGACACTATTAATTTTCCAACTCATCTTACATTTTCAATTATAGAATTATTGATTTGTCTAATAACAACTCTCATTTTCTTAACTTCATTCAAGACTCCATTTGCTGGTTGCAAGAGTAATTCACCTAACTGTCGTGGAGCCTCTTCGATAGAAACCTCTCTGTTTTTACAAAAACCAACAAGAAACTCTATCCATTTGCTCAAAACATCAACATCATAGTTTTTTAATACATCAGGTACCAACAGCTGTACAGATATTGAATCTCGAATTTCCTGAAAAAGTCTCAATTGAATATTAGAAAAATCATCAAGTCTAGATACCTTAGTTATTTGTGCTATCAACAATTGCAAATAAGATACCACTCCTTGTATCTGAAAACTAGGAATCGCTATTGGTACTTCTTTTAATTGCTTAATTGTAAGTTTTACCTTTTTCAAATATTCCCCTCTATTCAAATAAATTTGATAGCCTATAGAGTTCAATATAGTGTAAAGGTACAACATATCTATTTCCTTCGTTTTGGGCATTACACCATAACCATCTAATAAAGCTTGATTTTCATACCACAGAAACTGCGTTTTCTGAGCTGCACAAAAAACTTTTGGTATATAGATATAAGGAAATTGACCTATCTTGTCTAAGTTTTTGACATAAGTAACAGCTGTGTATATATCAGCAATATCACCTAATTTTACCTTATAAAAGTTCATCGTATCCATTATTCCATATTATTTTTTCTTTTTTCCTACGAAAAATTTTGTATATTCATAAAGATGTAGTATATTTGCATCAAAATTGCGAATTTATCATATATTTTTATTAAAATTATTTTTTTCTAATTTTTAATTTTAAATATTATGAATAAATTTTATGCAATTTTTTCAGGATTAGCAGATAAGCTTGTCCATGTAAACTCTTATCTTAGAGTAAGGTTTGGTAAATTAGAACACGTAAGTGAACATTACCGTCGCTGGCCAGGCACAGCCTCTTCTATGAGGTTCTAATCCGAGGCAGGATTTTCATCTTAAAGGTGAAATCCTGCCTTTTTATATAAAAACAATATTATCATACCACTTTTGTACTTCAAGAACTTCATCGTTTTTTAACATAGCTTTTAAATGCTTACTATCTAAACAATACAATAAGCACAAAACATCCTTAGCAGTTCGTTTCTTTTCCGCTAAAGAAAACATATCGGAACTAGCTGCTAATATCTTTATTCGCTCTTTATAATGACTTTCGCCATTTAAAATCAAACGCATCATCGAGTTTTTAAAATAATCTTTCGTATTCAGCTCTTTTAAAAGTTCATCTAATTTGTCAATATCTGCATAACCACAAGAATAGTTAAACGTAAAATATGCTTCTAAAACCTTTCTCATAATATTACCTATTGAATTGCCTTCTTCATGAGCTGATTCTACAGATGCGAAATCATATATTTCTTGTAACATCTGACCATACTCATTTATCTGACCGTTTGGAAAGTTTGTCAATTCTCTATTTTCCAAACGCCAATAAGACGATTTACCCTTTAAGTTTTTTATAGATTTGCACACTTTCTCTAAATCCATCATAAATTGCATATCATGGGTCATTACAAATAGTTTGCTATTAGGATTGCCATTTAAGACTTTTTCAAACTGCCATCTAAGAAATGAAATGACACCAACCTTATTTTCAAAATCAAAACTTGATATCGGGTCATCTATGACTATCAACATTTCATTTTTATATTTCTCATCTTTATTTTTTCCCTCGAAGAGGGATGCAAAGAAATAACATAGCCCCATGATATTACGTTCGCCTACTGATATGTTTTGAGGCAACACATTACGACCTTTTGATACCAATCGATAGCACCCTTCTCCTTGTTGCAAGTAAAACCGTTCCTTATCATAATAAATATAGCGCAAAGCTTTGTTGATAAAATCCAAGGCTATAGAAACTTGGCGTTTCTGCTGTTCGAGTTCCAATATATTTTTCTTGGTTAAATTCATTTCTTGCTCAATATCTTTTTGCCGTTGGTCATTTTCTCTCTGACATTTATCAGCATTGAAATATTGGACAAACAAAGATTTGTATTCGACATAAGCAATTTTATTATTTAAATCCAAAAGTTCGTCCTTTAAGCTATCATGATTATCTACAGCCTTATTATATTCATCAACTTCGTGAGTCAATAATGTCATTGATTCATTATACTTTTCTACTGCAGTTTCAATATCATTGGATGCTACATGAATTATTGTTTCGGAGAAAATATTAGCTAATTTTGTTTTTATTGCCATACGTAATTTACCAAGTTGTTTGTTCAATAGAGAAACAGACTCTAAAACTTCTCCCAAGACATCCGCACAGAAGCCATCATTAAAAGAAGGCAAAATTGGTTCTTTATCTTCTAAATTCGATAGTAGGCTCTGCAATTTCATTTTATAATCATCAGCCTCTTTATTAAAGTAAAGCTTTATTCTACTCAAAATTTCTTCCTTTTCAGAATCCAATATAGCTCGCTGACAAAGTGGACAAACTTCTAGATTTATGTCATTGAAAACACTCACCGCTTCATTTACATACTTTCCATATTTACCTCTAGCAATATTAACTATAATTTTATCCCTATCAGAAATTTCTGTATTTTGGATATGTTGATTTAATAGATTTTGTATTTCTTGAACTTTAAGTGGCAACACAAAATTACTAGGTAACCAAAATATTTTAACTGTATCATTGGTTTTTTGATAAAGTTCATATTTTTTCATCAATAAAGAGCGTAAGTTGTTTACATTGTCAGATTCGGATGTTTTTGAAGAATCAGAATATAAAGTAGATACAAGATGTTTGTTAATCTTAGTACCTATTTTTGAATTTGGTTTCTTTATCTTAGCATCAAGATCTGCCCAATTATTTAAACTATCATGAAGAACCTTATAACAATATTCTGGAGAATCTGGATTTTTGCGATTATCATACTTTTCTTTGTTTTGCAGAATAATTTCATACTTTTCAGATAATTCTGCAAGTTTTTTCTTTTCAACACCAATCTTGCTATCCACTTCAACCTGTTGACCTAGCATCACTATTGTATCTAGACCTTCCTCCTTTACCAAAACAGATTTTCTAATGAAATCTTCATTAAAAACAAAGATTTGTTTCGAATCTATTGGTTGTTCAAAAGAAACAGAGAACATTGTATTTTCATCATGTTCTACTCCATTAGCAAATTGACTGATTGCTTTTGAGATTGTAGATTTGCCACTACCATTTCTGCCATAAACCACGTTCATGGCCTTTTGAAACAAAGGCATTTCTACACTATCAGTAAAATAACCACCTTGAATTTTTATATTCGATATTTTTTCAAACATAACCTTACCTCTTATAAAATAAAGCCCTCAATAGTTTTCTACAACAAAAACACAATATACTTTCATACACAAACAGAATCCAAACATTCTATTATTTTCAGAGATTTCTCAAAATGTTCAATAATTTCACCAAATGATGTAGGTGTCTGTATTCCATGCGCAACACTATTTCTTACTTTATTAATGGATTCTAAAGATTCACGAAGCATTTTGGAATTATCCAGTTTTGAGACACGATTTTTAAAATCTGTACATTTTTCCTCATCAAAAGCATTCAACGTATTACAAATATTTGCAAAGGAAGGATTTTTAGATGATTCTCTAACATGAGTCGAGATAAAATTAACCAATTCATCAGAAAATTTCTCATAGAAATCAGCGATAACACATTTAAATGCTTGCTCCAAAGTTCCACAACATCTTATTGCAGCATATTTTGTAAGGAAATTGGAAATGGGAGACATAACACCAACCATTTCTATCAATCCTTTCAATTTATTCATTTCCTGCTTACAACTTTCTATTGACTGGGCCACCGCTATATTGTTCATCACAACTCCAATCCATAAATTTCACTCAAAACCAAACTTATACGCTTCCGAATGTTCACAGATTGCATCGTTCCAGAAGTAATACAATCACGGTATTCTTGATTTCTAACCAATGCTTCTTTCTTTTCATTCAAATTTTCCTCAGTATCTGAATAACCTCTTTCTAGTGCAATAGAAGTGCCAATCATTAAAGAATCAAATATTGTAGCATACATTTTCTTACGATACTTTGAAAAATCATTTTGAAGATTAAAGAAGGCGTTCTCGTCAAAATGAGAATATATGAAATCTATTACCTCATTAAATTGATGGCGTTTTTCTTCAAGAAATGACTCAGATGCTTTGACATAATCACTCATATATTTATTAAGTGTTTGCTTCAAACTAACATAAGACTTTTGAGTATTATAAACATCCGGTGTACACATTGCAAAAAATCGAAGAATCAGTTCCATATCGAGCATACGTTCATCTGGACGAACATTTCCATAGAGTTTTCTCCACTTTTCATTCTTATTTAGGCTAAACAAAAGAGTATTCATATCGCCTTGATAGACACAATTTCTAATCTCTTGCGCATTCAGTGTTTTACCACTAGTATTTATTCGTTCAAATACTTGGTATAAACCAGAATCATTATTCGGTGTTTTCTGCTCAAAGATAATGGCATGAATAGAATACAAGCGCAATCGACGCTTATCTGACTCTGTAAGTTCCTTATAAGTCTTATTTCTCCATCTCTCATTTATCAATGGAGAGTTATAAAGCCGGAATGGTTCATCCGTATCTTTCCATGTTCCTTTCGATATGTAATCAACCAAAGTTGTTAAACGCTGATACCCATCAATAATTAGGCGTTTATCCTCTGCCATATTTGCTAAGAAGATACTAGGAATAGGTAAACCCAATAAAAGAGACTCTATAAAGCGACTCGCTTCCTTTTTATCCCACACATAATTTCTTTGCAATTCTGGCTTTATAATATCGCCATCCTCATATTGACTAATCAATTCTCGTACAGAAGGATCGGCTCCCCATGATTGAATGTTGAATAAATCATCATTAGAGAACTCATCCTCTTTTTCTTCTCTGCTAAATTCTACATTTTCTATTTCACTCATGTTCATATGCATTAAAGAAATAAACTTTTGTAACGTTTACAAAGTATAAATATATTATCATAGAAAAAGCTATCTCAAAAACTTTCGTTCTATGGTATCATCCAAAAAGTCAACAAACTTATCGGGAGTCAGTTTCTTATCGACTCCGATTTTAAAAGCTGCAGATTGTGAACAATTTATGTCATAATGGTAGCGAGGATGCAGTTTAGGTACTCCCTTCTTGCAAGCTTCATTATATGCCTGTATGTCATCATCACATCGCACATACCCCATTTCATATGTCATCAAATGCCTTAAGACAAACCAAAAATCTTTAGAGAAAAAATCTTCCTTGCTTAAAATTGGCTCAAAGAAATCAAGACTACAACCAGATTCAAACTTATCGGAATCAACAACCTCGCTTAAATAAGAAATCATAGCAGAATCTATATCTATATCGTCCAAATCAAAATGGACATAAGGATTCTTATCTGGACTCAACTTCACATGAAAGGGAAAAACTATAGAGTACATTTTCTTGTCCGCACAAAAGAACAACCTATTCATATCCTGTACAACAAGCATCATCAGACTATCAGCATGTTCTACATTACGATTAAACATCATAAATCTACATGTTTCTAAAATCAACTTTATTAGTTGTGTTCGACTCTTTATCAACTCTTTCGGGAAAGCCTTTTCTAAAAGAGGCCCGTGCATCTCATATTTTAACTTTTTCATGAATAGAAAGCTAGATTTGTTTCAACAAATTTTCTCACAAGATCTTTGTCGAATTTATCTATTTTTGTTGTATCTAAAGCCTTTATGATAAGTGCCTGTTTTTTCTCATCAGTTACTTTCAATTCTGCAAAAATATCATCTAAGATATCTTGATAAGACTCTGTTTGCTCAGATTTCAACTCCAATATCTGTTGATTTATATTGTGCTGTTGCTCTTCTGTTGGGATATGAGTTCTCACACAATTATATTCATTTATGTATGCTATTCCCTTTTTAAATACATCAAGCATCTCATCTTCCGTTACTAGAAGATAAGATTTAATGAATGACCTAGTCAACATCGTATATAATGAATTGCGATATTTATATTGCCATTGAATTTTTCTGGTTATACAGATAACAAAAGGAAACTCTAACCCCTTAACGTTATTTGCATTGGTTATATAAACAGAATCCTCTGTAGCAGACTTTGTTTCATAACCACGTTTTACCATATACCCAAACTCAAGATTAATTGCATTACTCAATTCATCCATATAATTATAGATATCATGACTGTCATCCACATAAATAATGGCAATATCACCAGGAACAACATCAGGATTTTCATTTTGAATCTCATGGATAATTTTCTTTACTCGTCCTATAGTTGAATCATTGATAATCTCCAAACTTTGCTCTGCTTGAATACCATCAAAACGTTTAATTGGGAATCTTGATAGCTTAAGATACCCCTTTTCTGAATAATTGGTTTTATATCCCAAATTTTCCCAACCTTTCTTGTCAAACCAGTTGAGTTTATCCTCTTCAAAAAGCCCGAGCCCCACTGCATGCGCAAACATTAAAGTTCTAGGATCTGTCCGATAACATCTATTTAAGACTATATCCACACCCCACTTCTTCTTTTTGACAGAATCAAATATATCTTGAAAAACATCACCTGCCAAATAGACTTTCTTCCGCACAACCTTTTTACACACTTCAAAAAAGACCTCAGGAAAATCTTGACTCTCATCCACCAAAATATAATCAAGGCAAGGCTCAAAGCTTTTTGAAGGTATAGTATTGAGTGCATCTAACACCTTTGAGTATATATATTGATAATTGACGCCAGGTGAAAATCTACAAAATGGTATATTATAATAATCACATAAGAAAGAATACAAACCTGTGTTTGGATTATTTTTTGAGCCCCAAGCCCTTGCCATCCACAACCTATCTTCCCATTGAATCTGCTTATTTACCATCATAAAATCAAAGAACCGTGGAATTCGCTGGCGTAGTTTATCCGCCAATGCGATATTATGACAGGTAAAAAATATTTTAGCAGTCTCCTCATTCACATATAAGTCTTTTAACTTATGAAGCAACAATTCTGTTTTTCCTGTTCCAGAAAGACCTTGAACAGAAATCATCTTCTTAACCGCATAGTTTTTGAATATGAATCTGGTCTGTTCGCCATCAAAAAGAATGATGTTCTTCTTGACTTTTTCCAAAATCGTCTCAGGCTGAACTGCGCCAACTTTTTCTATATCATTTATACTACCAGTTAATAGAGATATTAATAAGTCTGCTTTTCTGCTATCATTACCTGACAACTTGGTTTGTTCCAACAAACAATCTATATCAAATGTTGCTTCATCGTATTTTATTTTTGCTACTAGCTCATCTTTCCATTTTCTTGCACGACCTATATACTCTCTATATTTGTATTTATCCGAGATTGAATTTAAGTCTTGAATTACATCCTCTACATAATCGTCAAATGAATCCACATCATTTGCAAGATTAACAAAAAGTAATTTATGGGCAGGAATCAACACGATAAGAGCATTCTCTTCATATTGATACGAATATCTTTCTCCCAAAGGAGACGTAATCAGATAAACTTGAAAATCAGAATGGCTATTAGCATATTTTTCAAATTTATTTGCTACAATTTTATTCTGATTATTTTCTTTTATCTGCTTATAAAACAAATCATTTCTCATGACATTTATCTTTTAGTATATTATCACTACAGCACCCACACTTTTTTACAACTGTGACCCTTATAGCGATTTTGGAAAATCAATAAGTCACCTACATAAAGGCTCACATGCTTATAATCTTCAAATCAATGGAGCCAGTTTCATCAGACAGTCAATACACTTGTTCAACTTATCAATAGTCTTTTCTTGAGAACATTTACACGTTTCCATCTTGACATTCTTCATCTTTCTAATGATACAAACTTACAATAAAATCATACCATTTGCCAAAAGAAGATATATGTTTTGTTTCTTGATAACGCGCTATCAACTTATCTAAATACCCTTTCTTGCATACATCGCCAGGGTTGCTTTTTAAATAACGCATATTGCGCTCCTTAAACATTAAGCGCAAATATTGAAAATGAAACTGAGCCTTCGTTGCACAAGAATCAGATTCCAAGTTTTCCATTAACTCAGGATCGTTTTCTTTTACATTATAAAGATGTGTATATTTTATTAAATCTTGATCTTGTGGATTTTCCTTATATACTTTTCTGTTTCCCAAAAACCATGATTCCATACAAATTTTATGTTCAAAAATCACCAATTTTGTAGGCTCTGAAAGTTCATTACCATCCAATTTCAGTTGTTCTTGAACTTTTTGCTCTATGTACTGACGGCTTTCTTCTTCAACGTCAATACACATGAGCAAGTAATCATATTTTCCCTTACCACAAGCATTGATCTCATTTATATCTGCCACAGCATTGGAAACATGCTTATAAATAGACGGAATTCCACCAGCACTAAACAAGTAATAGCTATCGGAATTTTCCGACAAATTCCACGCATCATCTATTCGATGTAGCTGTGGCACCAAAATTTGCAACCAAGCAGGATAAATTTTCGTTTCTGTTTGCTCACCTTCCACTACAATATAGAGATTCATAAGCTACCGTTTTTGTAAGCAGAAGTCTGGATAAGTTGCATAAACGCCTCATGACGGGAACGTTTTCCTATATTAAATTCCGCTGGTGTATGAATTGCTACATCACTAGCTGAGCGAGTAACAATCTTCCAACACTCAAAAGGAATCGTGTTGATAATATAAGGATGATGGCTCGTCATTATCACTTGCACATCTTCCATAGGATACATGATCATTTCTTCCAATTGATTAATACAGTTGACACCAAGACCATTTTCAAATTCATCTATCAGAAAGACATCTCCAGCATCAGCCAAAGTCAACATAGTTATCTGCGACAAGGTTCTCAACATGCCAGAAGATATATCGGGTTGAAATATCCAAGACTTTACACCTTTTTCTTTCATTTTCAATATCGGGCAAGCCACTTCATTGAAAAAAGAACCAATCGCAAAATCTACGTCCTCAATTAAAGGAAAGATGACCTTGAAATTATCAAAAATATCATCAAACTCCTGCAACTTGTTAACTTTCAACAAAAACAATTTTTCGATGGGAGAAAGTCCCTTTTCATTCTTTATTTCACGGATACCTAGATGACTTTTCCTTTTCTCATTAATAGAAGGTGTAATGGTCAAACCGCTGATATTAGAGTTTAGAATTTGGACTTTTCGAAAAGCATTCAATACTGGAGAAATCAACTCTTCTTCCTTCAATAAGGAGATGGCACTTTTGTTAGCATCCAACTTAACTATAGGTTTTCCATCATATTCAATTTCTGTATTTTTTCTATCTATAATAGTTTTAGAATTGATTTCAAGCGTTTCATAAAGAACGACAGCTTCAGAATTTTTAAAATGATAAATATCCTCTAAACTAGTCTCCAACGCATCAAATGCCCCTTTCCAAATATAGACGACGCCATTTTCCTCAAATTCTACAGACCATTCTGCTCCATTTACAGAATCGCCATTCACAATCTTCCTCAAAGAGCCTATCGCACGCAATATTTGTGTTTTGCCAACACCTGATGCGCCGACAAATAGTGTCAAATTATCGAAATGTACATTTTTCACATTCCAACCAGACACTTTGTTTTTAAAAGAAAATGTTCTAATTTTCATATATTAATCTAAAATTTTAGACAAAAATACAAATTTATGGATTCATATCCATATTCTTGAACTCTTTTTTGTTTTTATTCACATTAGATATTTCTTTTTAAGCTCTACGGAACCAATAATATTGAATACTATCCAAGTAAGAGTGGGGCATTTCTTCCCATCACCCCACATCTTGGGTTCCTCGAATCTCAGGAATACACCTATGATTCAAGTACTTACACGTTTTCATCTCGATATTCTTCATTTTTCCTTCGCCGTCTTTCTAGAAAAACAGCTACAATATCGTACAAAAATAAGGAAAAATATTGAGTAAGAGAGGGGAATTTACAAACTTTAACCCACAAAACGACAACAGATGCCGTCTCTCCTGCCCCTCCCCAGGACAAGCGAGGAGCAGGAGCGACGGGCATCCCTTGCTTACTTCTCTGCCATCATCTCATAATAGCGACGATTGATATCCGCCAACTTGCTCACTTCCGCAGTCACCTTCTCTTCCATCACTTGATCCAACGGACGAGAGAATGGCTCGAAATTCAAGTCCTTGCACTCCTTGGTGTGAAAAAAGAGAGTCGTACCTACATTCATCCACACTATTTGACGCTCCCACTCACTGTCATAGAACGAGAAGACGTAAAGGCACAAGTTCTCAAACTCCGACAGAGACATGTTCTTGCCCTCCTTGAGATGTTTGGTCACCGTATGAGTCAAGCCATAGTGCTGCTTGATCGACTCCATATCGACCAACCACTTCTCCAGAGCCTCACCGCCCGAACCATCATCTCTCGCCTCCTTCTTCAGGTCTTTCATCCAAAGACGGAATTGGTTCCACGCAAGGCAGAAACGTTGCTCACCAGTCAGGAGCTTGCCTGACAAAAAAACACATGGAGAAGAACATTCTCCGCAACATTTAATAAATGTTTCATTTGTGTAAGAAATTAAATGATTAATACTGGAAATTGACCATATCGGTCATTTTCAAATTTCTGATCCAAACTTTATTCTTACCTTCGCCACCGAGATCGACAAGGCTGACACAGGGCTGAACCCTCTCTCGCAGGATTCAGCCTCACAGACTGAACTGAACTCTACGGGAAAAGACTTTGTTATATACAACGCAAGCAATATAATAATAAAAGTTTATATATCAATAGATTGCGTATATATTTAACACAGTTTTAACAAAAGGTGCTGATTCAGTGTTCAGCCTTCAGACCTCACCTCAGTTCGTAATCGTTACGGTTGCTGGGAACAATCAATTAAAACCTAATATCAAGATGGAACAGGTTGAAAATTTAACCACTAAAAACGAAGCAGCGGTCATGCCCTCCTACTTCAAGTCGCTTAACACCTCGGAAAGCCATCAGCTCGCTAGTTGGCAGTACTTGGAAGACCTCATCCGCAAGGACGAGGCTCTGAAGATCATCACCGAGACCTATCGCAAGCGCCTCGCCATCGGCAAGCGTTTCGCCGATGAGTACAAACCGATGTCGCCTGGCATCACCATCTCCGCCGTCATGGATGGGTATGGCAAGAAACTCGCCAACTTCGTGAGACCGTCCTACTTCCTCATGCTCGACTTCGACCACAAGACGAAGAAGAAAATCGAGGAGTGCATGGACCTTCTCCGACAGGATGAGCACGTCTTCGCCGCCTACGTCACCATCAGCGGCAAGGGATTCCGCATCTTCTGCCCCTACTCGCAGATAGAGGACGAGGACGTGACCGTGCTGGAACTCTTCGACGTGATGATCCACAAGGCGATGGACCACTTCACTCATCTGCTGGGATGCGAACCCGACAAGGCTTGCACCGACATCACCCGGATCTCTGGTCTTGCCCACGACCCCAATGCCTTCTTCCGCAAGGATGCCGTGCCGTTCTGCCTCGGTCCCAACGATCTCAAGGTGCTCTACACCCGAAAGGCCAACGAGACCCGGTACGCCCAGATGATGGAGAAGCGAAAGGCGAAGAAGATGGCTGCCGAGGTGAAGAGCATGAACGCCACGGCTCCTTCCATCGAGGAGGCGGCACAGCCCATCCAGCACCTGCTCAACCAGTGGGGCTACCAGTTTGAGTCGGGGCGACACAACGAGTATATCGTACAGTTCGCCAAGGTCTGCATCCTCTATGGCATCCCCCAAGAAGAGGCGCTCTCCTATGCCGTCACCGAGTTTGGAAGCAGCTATGGCGACACGGCTTCCGTGATGAAGTCGTGCTACAAGCACACCGAGAAGTTTGGTAAGTGGCACTTCAGGAGAAAGGGCGAGGAGTCCACCTTCCGCTCCTCTCCCAACGCCATCAAGCAGTGGCTCTCGATGCACTACGAGATGCAGCACAACTTGGTGACGGGAGCCTATGAGCTGAGAAGCCTCATGGTGCTGACGGGCAAGTACCCAAACTGGACTCTGGTAGATGACAACATCGAGAACTCACTCTGGCTGGAGATGAACGAGGACGGCATGAAGGTGACCTGCAAGACGCTCCACAACATCATCAACAGCGACTTCAGCCAGCCTTTCGACCCTCTCGTGGACTATCTCAAAGAGTTGCCTGAGTGGAAAGAGGAAAGCGATCCCGACTACATCGACCAACTCGCCGACACCATCCACGTCATCGACAAGCCGGACTATCATCACACCCAGGAGGAGTTCCGCTATTTCTTCAAAAAGTGGCTTGTGGCGATGGTGGTGGCATGGGAATCGCTGAAGGTGGTCAACCAGGTCATCCTCATCCTCGTGGGAAGGGGTGGCATCTTCAAGACTACCTTCTTCGCCTACCTCTTGCCGCCTATCCTGCGCCAGTACTTCATCAACGACTCCACAGCCAACTACACCGACAAGGATTTCATGGAGGCTTGTTCGAGCAAGGCGGTGCTCTGCATGGACGAGTTTGAGTGCATCTTCGGCAAGAACCTGAGTGCCTTCAAGAGTGCCATCACCAAGCTCACGTTCTCCATTCGCCGACCTTACGACAAGTACCGCAGCGAGTTGCCCCATCGTGGAAGCCTCTGTGGAACGAGCAACAGCCAGCAGTTTATCACCGACGATGAGAACCGCCGTTACTCACCTTGGATCGTGGAGAGCATAGAGAGTCCGATAGAGCAGCCCATCGACTACACCCATGTCTATGCCGAGGCTGTGGCTTTGGGCAAGAAGGTGACGAAGGAGAAAGAGCACAAGGAGGGTGACTGGACGTTCTGGTTGAACCGTGCCGACATCGAACTGATGCGCCAGCACAACCGTCTCTTCATGGTAGCCAACTATGCCGAGGAGCAGATTCTGCGCTACTACAAGGTGCCTGACGAGACCACCGACGTGAATTTCATCAAATTCCGTTACAGTGCTGAGATCTTGGAACGCATCGGCAGCAACCCGGCTCTCCGCCAGAACCTCAATAAGCAGAACATCGGCAGCGTGATGTCGCAACTGGGCTTCAAGAAGATTCACAAGGAGAAGGGCAACGGATGGGCTGTCATCGAGAAGGAGCCGCTGGAACTGAACAACGATGCCGCCGTGAGTCCAAACGACAAGTTGGAAGACTAAGAGAGCTGCATGAATGACTTGTAGAAAGCTGCGTGAATGACTTATTGGGAGGTCGTGAATGACTAGCAGAGAAAATTCTGTGACTAGCAGAGAAATCTCTGTTAGTCATAGAGAAATCTCGAAGGAGTCACGATGGCGCAAGCCCAATTATAAATTATAAATTATAAATTACAAATTGTACATTATAAATTGAACCAAATGGAACTAGAACCAAGAAGTTACGGGAAGTCGGAGCTGGCGATGCTCTACTTCCCGAAGAGTGATCCGAAGCAGGCGCAGAAGCATCTGGCAAGATGGATCGGCAACATAGAGGAGTTGAGGGAGAGCCTCGATGCCTGCCATATCGGCAAAAATGCCAAGCACTGGAGTCGCAAGCAGGTGGAATTGATCATCTATTACCTAGGCGAGCCCTAAAACTGGGTCTGTCACGAAGCCACACTACATTTTTTTCGACTTTATTGCCCCAAAGGTAACCAATGGAGTCGTTTAGGCGCAGTGGGCAAAAGAAATGTCGTATCTTTGCATTGTCAATCAGAGAGGTTGACGATGCGAGGATCGGCAATTCCGCGGTAGCCCTCATTGCATCCATACTCAAACTAAATTAACTCACGATTTATGATTTTATTGAATCTGTACAAAAACAAGAACAAGAAGATGCCGGAGGCGTACGGCAAGTTTTACGCCCGTCCTGCCATCACCCAGACTATCGGCATCGACGGTCTCTCCGAGCACATGTCGAGCCACAACACTCCGTTCTCGCCTGGTGCCGTGAAGGGTATGCTCACCGACATGGTGATTTG
>JABLTN010026366.1_pt1 | contig 17749 bp, 18 predicted proteins | sample 7160141 | NCBI WGS metagenome assembly JABLTN01 (sample SAMN14651226, study PRJNA627086) | human gut metagenome | isolation source: feces | host: Homo sapiens | reverse complement strand
TCAGTCATATGATCATAACCAAGTAAATGGAGAATACCATGTGTAAATAAGAAACACATTTCTCTTCTTAAAGAATGGCCATATTCTTCTGCCTGTTTCTTAGCATGATCTACAGAAATAAAAATATCCCCTAAAGTTCTAGGCATGCCTTCCACATAAAACTGATCATTATCTTCCATCGCAAAACTGATAACATCAGTGGAACGATCTATATGACGATATTCTCTATTAATTTCATGTATTCTTTCATCATCCACAAGAACACATGATACTTCTACATCATCTTCAATACCTAAAGTCTTTAAAGCCTGTTCAATAATAGCTGTAAAATCCTGTTCATAATTATTTTCAAAGTTATCTACTTCATTATCAAATACAAAATCTATATTCATTTATGATCACCCTTTCTCGATGATTTTTCCTTTCTCCATTATAACATAGTCATATCCCATGTTCATGATTTTTTTATCATGTGAAATTACCATAAACAACTTTTCTTGATAAGTCTCAAACAAAGTTTGAATGATGATTTCTTTACGTTCAAAAGAAAGATGACTCAGGGCCTCATCAAGAATATAAATATCTCCATCACACAACAAGGCACGGGCAAGGGAAAGAATCTGTTGTTCTCCTAAGGATAAAGGAAGTCCCTGAGAAGTGATGGGTGAGTCTCCTAATTCAATTAATCTTTCTCCTGTTAAAGAAAGTAATACATGAAGTATACGTTCTTCATCCTCACAATTCAATACCTCTTTAATAGAACCAGGAATAAATGATTCATGTTCCTGTACAAGAATGATATGTTTCTTTAAAGAATCCTGATTGATATCCTTTAAAGGCTTATTATTCAGGAGTATTTCACCACGATAGTGAGAATCATTGCCTTCGAGTAAATAAGCTAAAGTAGACTTACCTGATCCATTATCTCCAAACAAGAAGAAAGAATGATCTATTTCTAAATCAAGATGATTTAAAACTGGCTCATGAAAACCATAAGCATAAGAAACATTATTCATATGAATAGCATGAATGGGTTCTTCTATAAGCAATTGACCTTGCGGTAATGGTGTAGTGAGTTCCTTATACTTTTCATAAAGCACTGTACTTTGGGAATATTCCACAAGAGTGGTACAAAGATGAATAAGAGGAATAAGAATCATATTATAAACCATATAAAATAAAATCAATTCACCCATACGAATACTCTTTTGATGATAAAGAAATAACCCTACAAATAATATAAGTGCTTCTCCAAGTATTTGGATCATATGCATACCAGTAGAGAGTGTCAGTGAGAATTCTTCTTGATCTTGCTTATGATTGGCTTCATTTTCATAATAATGTTCATATCTTTTTAGCCATTGATGTTTTCCATAATATCTCTTTCCTATTTCCCTCTGATCCAAATAATCAATCATTGCATGAGAAGACTCAATATGAGCCGCAATATAATCCTTATAGAGTTCTAAGAAGTGCTTACTTTTAAAATAGATAAAGAGAGATAGAATCACTAATACAACAACAAGCACTAAAGATAACTGTCTAGAAATAAGTAATAAACCAAGTAGTTCTAATAGAATAGATACAAGATCTACATAGAAGATACTAAAATACGCAATACAGAACTGACTTAACTGGTATAAATCCATGATCTGTGGATGTAATGTTCCTGTATCTCCTTTTAAGTCTATTGCATGACTGATACTTGTATACACAAATTCCTTGTCAAAAGCACGAGTCAAAAGAATACTTTTCTTCTCTTTTGTCTTTTCTATACCAATCTTCATTAAACCAATAAGCAAGTAAGCACCTGAAACAATCATTAATATCACACTCGGTGTTTTGACCTTCATATAATCAATAAGTGAAGCATAAATAAGTGATAATACATAAGAGAATAATGTGATAAAGAATGTATAGCTGCCTAATTTTCTAATATCCTTATGATAGAGCTTCTTGATTTCCTTCAAGAACTGTTTGAATGTCTTATTCTCATATTCAAAATAACGTCCAATATGAGTGATGGATACTACATTTTCTGTATAAATTGATGCCAATTCTTCTTGATCATAGACCACAATACCATGTGCAGGATCACCAATAATATAAGTATCTTCCTTGATTTCATAGAGCACTACAAAATGTCCTATGCCCTCTTCTAATGTATGTAAGATACAGGGCAATGTAATATGTTCTTTAATATCTGATAAAGAAGCATGGTATGCTTTGGCTTCTATCGCATAGGCTTTAAATGTTTCTACTAACCCCTTAATGGTTGTACCCGTATGGTCCATTCGTGCTTTTCTTTTAATGTTGAGGGTGTCTTCTTCAATATCATAATATTTCAATATCATCTTGATACAATAGACACCACAGGATATTTCATTATCCTGAAGATATATAGGATATTTACGCATATAAAAAACCTCCCACTTACTTATTCCTTTACAAGTGGGAGATTTCTTAATATTTTAAGCTAAAACTTTTCTAAGTTTAGTAATAAATTCATCAACATGTTCTTTTGTGATTACTAGAGGTGGTAATAAACGAATCACCTTTTCACCTGCAGTAACTACAATGACACCTTCATCAAGTAATGCCTGGACATATTTCTTAGCTGGGACATTTAATACAATTCCCTGCATTAATCCTAAACCTCTATGACCTACGACACAGTCATAATCCTCAACAACTTTATCTAACTCTTCTAGAAGATATTCAGATACTTCTCTACAGTTTTCTACAATTGAATCTTTCTTTAAGATATCAAATACAGTAGAAACAGCAGCAGTCACAAATGGATTACCTCCATAAGTACTTCCATGGTCGCCTGGTTCCATTGCCTCTGCAAACTTTTCATTAGCCACAAAAGCACCTACTGGCACACCACAGCCAATACCTTTCGCAAGACAGACAATATCAGGTAAGATATCATACTGGAAATAAGTCATAATAGTTCCTGTTCTTCCCATACCGCACTGTACTTCATCAAGAATAAGACAAATATCTTTTTCATCACAGATTTGTCTTAATCCCTGTAAGAATTCTTTTGTGCAAGGATTGACACCACCTTCACCTTGTACTGGTTCTACAATAATAGCTCCTGTACGATCAGTAAGTAAGGCTTTAACGCTTTCTAAGTCATTTAAAGTGGCATATTTTACACCTTCCATTAATGGACCAAATGCCTGCTGATAATGTGCATTACCAGTTAACTTAACAGAACCTGTTGTACGTCCATGGAATGACTGATGGAATGCGATGACTTCACTATCAGCCTTATGATGTTTTAAAAAGTAGTATTTACGTGCAAGCTTTAATGCCCCTTCAGTTGCTTCTGCACCTGAGTTACAGAAGAATACCTTTGAAAGACGAGTTGCCTCCACTACTTTCTTAGCTGCTTCAATGGCAGGGACAGTATAGAAATAGTTAGAAACATGAGTTAATGTCTTTAACTGCTTCTCTACTGCTTCTACATAAGCAGGATAACCATAGCCAAGTGAATTGACACCAATACCACTATAGAAATCTAAGTATTTATTACCTTCTGTATCATAGAGATATACTCCCTCTCCATGATCTAAAACAGTATCATATCTGCCATACGCATGAAGAAAATACTGTTCTCCTTCTTCATAATACCCCATTAGTTCTCCTCCTGATAATTCAAAATGATTTTCATATACATATCCACAACAGACTGTAATACAGATTCATTAAAATTGAATGTACCTGTATGAAGTCCGCTTTGGAATTCCTTTGTTTTAGTACCGACAAAGATAAATAGACCTTTTACCTCTTTCTGATAGAAAGAGAAATCCTCAGCAAGCATGAGTGGTTCATCAAGTTCTTTTAATGAAGTGATTGATGAGACATAGTTAAATAGCTTTTTATCATTGATGACAGCTGGATAAAATGGTGGACAGCTCCACTCAATTTGACATCCATAGGCTTCTTCAAAACCTTTATTAATACGTCCTATAGAATCTGTAAGATGTGCAAACATTTCATCACTATAACAACGTACTGTGCCATGGAATTCTGTTTCCTTGGCCACACTATTACGTGCTGTACCACCATGAATTTCTCCAATATTCATAATAGCTGGATGGAATGGCGTCTTCATTCTTGTCAAAATATGCTGGTATTCATTTATTAAAGAACAAGCAATAAGTAAAGAGTCTACACCTTCATGAGGTAGTCCTGCATGAGCTCCTCTTCCTATTACTTTTACATCTAATTCACCACATTCAGCCATTAAACCACCTGGTTTAGAAGCAATCACACCTTCATCTAATAAAGGCATGAGGTGAATACCAAAAATAGATTCTACGTTAAACTGTTTTAATAAACCTTTTTCACAGACAATACGTGCCCCTCCAGGAGATTCTTCAGCTGGCTGGAAGATTAAAAGAATATCATAAAGAATAGGTTCTTTATTCTCTTTTAAAGCCTTCGCAAAGCCTAGAAGTGCAGTCATATGGCCATCATGTCCACAGGCATGCATGATTCCTTTATGGGTAGAGGCAAAGTCTACACCTGTTTCTTCATTGACAGGTAAGCCATCAATATCTGTTCTAAAAGCCACTGATTTACCATAGCCATGATCAATAAAGACATAAAGTCCTGTTTCTAATAATGGCTGTGGCTGATACCCCATCTTTTCCAGTTCGGCTTTTAGATAAGCTGTTGTTTGTGTCTCTTTTAATCCTAGCTCAGGAATCTGATGTAGATCCCTGCGCCATCTCTTTAAATCATCCATGATTAGATCTTTCTTAAATCATCCATTAACTGAGTCTTATCTTTTGTCTGGTCGTCTTTTTCTTCTTTCACAATACGAGCTGGGTTACCCACAACAACGGCACCTGCTGGTACATCCTTAGTAACGATAGAACCTGCACCTACGACAGCACCCTTACCAATTCTTACACCTTCAATAACAACCGCATTGGCACCAATCAATACGTCATCTTCTAAGACAACTGGGTTTGCTGAAGGGGGTTCAATAACACCTGCAAGCACTGCACCTGCACCAACGTGACAATGTTTACCAACTTCAGCACGTCCTCCAAGTACTGCACCCATATCAATCATAGAACCTTCACCAATCTTAGCACCAATGTTGATAACTGCACCCATCATGATAACTGCATTATCTCCGATAGTGACATGTTCACGGATAAAGCAGCCTGGTTCAATACGAGCATTGATATTTGTCATATCAATCATAGGAATCGCACTATTACGACGATCCTGTTCCATATAAGTTTCTGTAATCTTATCTTTGTTTTCTTCTAAATAAGCACGGATTGCATCTAAATCTCCAATACAGATTTTTGAATCTTCTGTACCAAACATCTTGAATCCTTCAGCCTTAGGTAAATCATGACCATTGATATATACCTTGACTGGTGTTTGTTTTTTCGCATTTCCAATATACTGGATAATTTCTTCTGCAGTTTTAAGCATAGTCTTCCTCCTTTAATGTACCTTCAAAAGTAGTCCTTGCAGGACCTGTCATAAATATCTTCTTATCACGGAGTTCAATCTGTAAATGACCCCCTAATAATTCTACATCCACTTTCTCATCACACTTGTTGTTGAGATAACTTGCATACATCACAGCACATGCGCCTGTACCACAAGCCATTGTTTCACCACTGCCTCTTTCCCATACACGCATCTTTAGATGTTCTCTATCAACAACCTTTACAAATTCTGTATTCACTGATTCAGGGAATAAAGAAGCATGCTCAAACTTAGGACCAATTGCTTCGATATCAAAATCAAGTGTATCTACATACTGGATGACATGCGGATTACCCATAGAAACAGCTGTACAATAATATGTATTACCATCTATTTCAATAGGTGCATTCACCATCTCTACTTTAGAATAATTCACCGGAATATCAGAACATAGAGTAATTGGTTCACCCATATCTACACAGACACTTGTTACCTTTCCATCTTCTACATTCAATTCACAGGTTCTTATTCCTGCAAGTGTTTCAATCTTCAATGTTGTCTTATCAGTTAAGCCTTGATCATACACAAATTTAGAAAAGCAGCGGATTCCATTTCCACACATCTTTCCTTCACTACCATCAAGGTTGAACATACGCATTCTGAAATCACATGTTTCACTTGGTAAGATGATAATGACACCATCACTGCCAATACCTATATGACGATTAGATACCTTCTTGATAAATGTTTCATCTGTTGGAACATCCTGATTGATTCCATCAAAGTAAACATAGTCATTCCCGATACCTTCCATTTTCAAGAATTTCAACATTTCTTTTACACCTTTCTTGTTCATACTCTGAACTTAATGAAAGTATAACACAAAATTATCACTGTGACACTAACTAATATTTATACAAATTATCATAAGAATCGATGATCATAATCGTCTTTTCATCAATCATAGTAAAGAGATATTTCACAATATCATGATGTAAGGCAACGCATCCCATTGTATAGTCATGAGTACCAAAACAATGAAAGAAATAAGCACTCCCCTTTCCTTTAATACATTCCTTATTATAGTTAAAGAAGGCTGTGTATTCATAAGGTTTAGTATAATCTATCAAGTGTTCGTCATTCTCTTTTGTACAATGAGAATGGTCCCTAGTCTTTTCATCCACAAACTCATTATAATATTGTTCACCACACCAATAATCATCTTCAGTAATCTGATGATAATCCATCTTTGTACCAGGATTTGGCGCAATACCCATGAGTTTTCCAAAAGTATATTCACCTATAGGTGTTTGTCTTGCCCCTTCTTTTCCTTCACCCATGCCTCTTTGTCCAATAAGTGCTGGTGTTTCTAAGACAAGCTCCCATTTTTCTTCTTTCTTATAATAATAGAATGTCGCATGACTTGTATCATAATGATCAACACAAACCAAAAAGAGCTGATTTGTTTTCTTTGATGCTTTTAAAGAATCTATATCCATATAAATCCCTCCCTCATCATTATATGAAAAAACAATCTGAAAATACAATTCCTTTCAGATTATTGACAAATTCAGATATTTAAAACCATCTATAAGACCTGTTGAGCTGTTCACAGGTCTTTCTCATCAAATTGATGAGTCATTTCTATTATTACATCCCATTTATAAGAAACAAAAAAGTCGCAAGACCACAAATTTTCTTAATTGAAGTGTGGACACTTACGGCATTAACTATACATTCAATTTTGTTTACTTACAGTCTAGAAAAGATAGTTTTTATCTTCTTTCTAGTAATGTCTAGCATAATATTCATCAAATGTTAATTGACTCTCTTCTACCTTTTTAGCTAAATCTTTACCCACATAACGAATATGCCATGATTCATAATGATACCCTGTCAAATCGTCTTTATCCTTTGGGTAACGTAGAATAAACCCATATCGACTCAATTGACTTAAAAACCATTTATAGCAAGGATGATTAACAACATCTTCATATTTGTATTGATCTAAAGCAACATCAAGTCCTAGACCTGTTGTATGCTCACTATGACCAGGACGTGAACATGTTTCATCGGCCTTTGCAACATCATAGGTTTCTACCATATGATTATAAATTTCTTTTTGTCAAAGTGTAGAACGATAGCCAGAAGTTACGTATAACTCAAAGCCCTTTTGATAACAAGCCTCTTGTAAAGCAATAAAATCATCATATAAGACTTTTCGAGCCGTATGTTTACCATAGAGAAGACCATACTTTTTAGCTTTATTATTGATTTCTACAAGATCATCGGGCGCATAGTTTTCATCCACCTGATAATATTTATTCACAATTGTATTTAAATCATTAGGATGTTCTTGTTTTATAATATGATCATAAAAATCATAATCACGATTCATATTTACAAGTGTAACAATCTCTTCTTTCGTTAGATGAGGATGCTTACTTTTATATAAATTATAACGTTCTTTATATTCTGGATGTTCATAACTTATAGATTTTATTTTTTTACTTACAGATTTTTCTTTAGGCAAGAAAAAGAAAAAACAGATCAATAATGCAAAAATAAGTGTTATTAATAGAATTCTCTTCTTTTTCATAGACCAACCTCGATTTCTTCTTGTTAATCATTTATTCAAAATAATATACCGTTACAACATTTTCACTAAAATCAAAAGATAAGACTGCTCACATTAGTTTATCATAAATATAAAAGGAACTATATGAAAATACAGTTCCTTTATTTATATAAAATAAAAACTCTGGTAAACCAGAGTTATTTTCAAATGGGGCGGCTGATGGGGATCGAACCCACGAAATGCCGGAGCCACAATCCGGTGTGTTAACCGCTTCACCACAACCGCCATATCTCTCGTAAGAGACAAGTAAAATTATATACAAGTCCTAGCTGTTTGTAAAGAGGAAATTAAACTTTTTTTAAAAAATTTTAAAATCCCGAGATTTACCCGGGATTTGTATCTTATTTAGTCTTATGAATAAACTTAAATGTGAATGCTGAACCTAATGCAGCCTCATATACAATACCTGTATATTTCTTATTCTGTAATGATGCAGCGCCCTTCTGGAATACTGGTAATACAGCATATTCACTCATACAGATATCTTCTGCCTGATAAAGCATCTGCCATCTCTTCTTAGCATCTCTTTCAGTTGCAGAAGCCTTAATAAGCTGATCATACTTCGCATTGTTATATTTACCATAGTTATTTGAGTTACCTGTAGAAACAAGGTTCAAATAAGTGATTGGATCTGGGAAGTCTGGTCCCCATCTTGCACATGAGATATCAAAGTCGCCTGATTTCTGACGTTCTACACGGTCTTTCTTAACAGTTGCAACCATTTCGATATCTAAACCTTTAAGTTTTTTGAAACATGCCTGTAAATATTCTGCTTCAGTATCTGCCGGTGTTTCATCTGTACCATAAAGTAATCTTAATTTTAATGAAGAAACACCAAGTTCTTTTAAGCCTTGATCAAAAGCAGCCTGTGCTTCTTTTAGATTATACTGAGTATAATCTTTACCTTCTGAACGATATTCTTTACCATCTGGTCCATAAGTGAAATCAGCACTTACAAAACCATCTGCTTCTCTAGAACCATCCTTTAAGACTTTATTACATAAATCTTTACGATCAATAGCTAGAGATAATGCTTTACGAATATTTGTATTGGCAAGTGCTTTATTGTTGAAGTTCAAATATAAATAATACATATAACCCTGTTTGAACTTTACAAGGCTATCTTTACCTTCATACTTATCAACCAAAGCTGAGTTAATAGTCGCAAAATCAACTTTACCATTATCAAATGCTGCAGCTGCAGTCTTAGGATCTTGAACAAGATACATATTTAAACCATCTAATTCAATCTTATCTGCACCATAGTACTTATCATTCTTTACAAAAGTGATCTTATTAGACTTAGTCCACTTAGTTACCTTGAATGGACCATTCGCAAGTAAATACTTTGCATCAGTGGCATATTTAGAACCACACTTTTCAACGAATTTCTGATTCTGTGGATAGAAGCATGGGAATGTCATGATTTCTAAGAAATAAGGACATGGCTGAGATAAAGTAACCTGTAATGTTTTCTTATCCTTTGCTTCAACACCTAATTCTTTGATCTTATCACCAGCAGTTGTACCAAGTTCAGCGAGTTCATCTGCATTCTTAATACATGCACCTTCTTTACCGAAGATATAAGCATAACTACCTGCATTTCCAATTAACTTTCTCCATGAATAAACGAAATCATCTGCAGTCAAGTCATCACCATTAGACCATTTTGCATTCTTTCTAATAGTGAAAGTATAAGTTAATCCATCATCTGAAACCTTATAAGATGATGCAGCAGCTGGTACAAGCTTTGTACCACCTTTTGCAGTAATATCCATGAGTCCTTCACTAAATGCATGAATCGCATTAAATGAAACACCATCATCAGATACACTTGAATCTAGAGATGTTACATCTGCTTCACTTGAAAAGTTATAAATCGCTTTATCGTCAGAAGTAGAACCACATCCCACTAACATAGAAGCAGCCAAGGCTGCTGCCACTATAATCTTGAGACTTTTCATAAAAATCCCCTCCATTTATAATCTTTATAGATATTATTATACGCTAAAACGTTTTCTTTTGTATAGGAAAATATTTATCAAATCAATAAGTTTTTATTATATCTCTTTGAACTCAACTAAAGTGATTTCTTTATTTTCTTTTGTTTTCTTAATATCAATAATTCTTTGATTAGAAGAACCTCTGAATTTGAGATTCGCATCTTTTAATTCATTCACAAATGGTCCATCTACTAATACATCAACATAATCAAGTAATGGCTGTTTCCATTCCATAATTTCTTCATACAGGAATGAAGAATAAACCCAGATAGATTTAGTAGGACATTCTTTTTTGATATGTTTGAGTAATTCTAAAATATCGTCTCTGTTTTCTTCTTCAAAAGGTTCTCCACCTAAAAGTGTGAATCCTGCAATATGGGGTTTATTAATAAGTTTAATTAATACATCTTCTAATTCAGATGTAAAAGCCTTTCCTCCATTAAAATCCCATGTTTCCTGATTAAAACAGAATGGACAATGACGATGACACCCTTGAGTATAAAGAGATACTCTAATACCTGGTCCATTCGCAATATCTACTTCTCTTATTTGTGCATAACGCATCTTTTTCACCTCACAAGGTTTTATTATATACTCTTTTGTCTACTAAATGAAAGAGGAAGCTCTAAACCATTTTCTTCAAGAAGCTTTTTATTTGTTAAGATGTCTTGAGTTGGTCCATCTGCAACAAGTTTTCCATTAGATAGTAATAAAACACGATCACATGTATCATAAATAAAATCTAAATCATGAGACGCTATCAACATTGTATAAGGGAGTTCGTTTAATACGTTGATTAGTCCACGACGATGTCTAGGATCTAATGAAACAGAAGGTTCATCAAATAATAGAATATCTGGCCGCATAGAAAGGACTGTCGCAATGGCAGCTCTTTTTTTCTCTCCACCAGATAAACGATAAATCTTTTCATGCTTCTTTTCCTGCATATGTACAAGACCTAATGCTTTATTGATGCGTTCTTCCAATTCTTCTCCCTGTAATCCTTCATTCATTGGTCCAAAGGCTACATCTTCATATACAGAAGACATAAAGAGCTGATTATCTGAATCCTGGAAGACATAACCAATATGAGAACGAATGGATGCAAGGTTTTGATTGTTCATAGTTAAATCTGTAACTTTCAGTTCTCCCTGACCATTTTCTATTCCAATAATAGTTTTAAGAAGTGTAGATTTCCCTGCCCCATTACAGCCAATGAGTCCTGCTTTTTCACCTTTTTGGATTTGAAAATTCAAATCATCTAATATAATACGATTCTCTATATAAGAGAAAGAGAAATGATTCAGTTCAATCATAAAGTCACTCCTTTTAAAAATAGTAATAGTACACACATAATACCAAATGTAAGTTTAGATAACTTATAATCATATTTTTGTGATTGTAATGGCATTGCACCTTTAAAACCTCTTAACATCATAGATTGATAGACATTCATAGCACGATCAATGGAGCGAAGCATCATTGAACCAACTAATGTTCCCCATGTCTTTATAGAAATACCTTTTTGCCCTGGGGCACGTAAGCTATAGGCAAGCAAAGTTTTATCTGTTTCTTTAAAGAAAAGAATGAGATATCTTTGGATTAACATGATGACGACAATAAGAGGTTGAGGCACTTTTAGTTTAGATAATCCCATACAGAGTTCCTCCATAGATGTTGTGGTCATCAATATGTAAGAGAATAGTAAGGCAAATATTCCTTTTAATGCGAGCACAATAAAACAAGTGATTCCATAACCCTTAAAGAATAAGAAAGGTGTTCCCATAAAGAGTAATAAAGCCACTAATGGTTTGAGTTCTCCTAGGCATTTGAATAAATTGATTTCTCCAAGCATTGAAAATAAGAGTAATGGTAAAAACATCACTAAGATATAGAGATCATGAATAGAATAAGAAGCAGTGATTATCAAACAAAGTAATACAATCAAAATCTTATAAGTGGGATGAATGGCAGAAAGAATGGTTGTACGCTTAGAAAGTGCATCAATTTGATGCACTCTCTTAATGGCTTTCTGTATGTTTTTCATGATAACGATGAATGAGCATATAGAGTCCTATGACGATTAGGACTCCAACGATTCCTGCAAACATCCCACCTAAGATTGATTCATGTCCTGCAATATTATAGTCAGGTAATAATGCAGTGAGTTCCTGAACACGCGAAGACATAGAATAAATAGCCCCTTTGTGTGGTAGTTCTGTAGAACCCGTTAACTGTAAAATAGACCATTCTAATCCATCAGGAAAAGCACTTGCGAATATGGATAAGATACCAGCCACTGCCACTGATAGACCACCCAAAAGTGCAAGAAGCTTCTTTTTAGATGTTTTTGCCAATTTAGTTGTATGCCCCTGCCAGATGAGTTCTGGACGTGCTTCATAAATAAATGATAGAACTAAGCCTGTAATAATACCTTCTACTGCACCTATCGCAAGATGAATAGGCTGCATCACACCAATGAATAAGTTCCATGGGAGTGCTGTAATACCTGATAATTCTGTTTCTACAACTACTGAGAAGGCACCTAATTGTAAAGAGATAATAGAACCTAAGATAGAGGCAATCATCAAATTCTTCTTAGATAATTTTTTACTGATTATTGGCTTAAATATCAGCATCGAAGAGATAAAACAGCCATAAAATGCCATATTCCATATATTACATCCTAGGGCAAGTAACCCACCATCCGCAAAAAGCAGACATTGTATTGCCAGTATACCTACCATCGTTAAGAAACCTGCATAAGGACCAAGTAACGCTGTTAACATCAGTCCTCCTGTTAAGTGTCCTGAAGAACCTGTTCCTGGGATAGTGAAATTGATCATCTGGGCTGCAAAGACAAAGGCACCCATAACCCCCATCATTGGGAGTTTCTGTGGATCATTTTCTTCTTCTAGTTTTTTAATTGAATAAATAGTCATTGCACCTGATGCCAGATACATCGTTGTCGCAACAGCAGGTGAGACCAAGGCGTCAGCCATATGCATATTATTTTTCCTCCAGTTTAATATCTTGACTACCACTTCTAAATCCTTCTAAATCAAGAGTTACATAGTCATATCCTAATTCTTTAATAAATAAGACAATCTCTTGAGAGTAGTCCATACATTTCATAAAAGCATCCTGATCAATTTCTAAACGTACTAAGTCATTATGTATTCTTGCGCGTACATTATAGAAACCACATGCATGAAGATAATCTTCAATCTTTTCTACTTTACGCATTTCCTCATAATTAAGTAATGTATGATAAGGAAATCTTGTCGCAAGACATGGTGAAGAAGGCTTATTAGCCGCTTTTAAATCATAAGCAGCAGCCAATTCTCTAATTTCTTTTTTAGTCATATTAGCCTCTAAGAGTGGACTATGTAATCCTAATTCCTTGATTGCTTTGATACCAGGACGATATTGTTTTAAATCATCGGCGTTTGTACCTTCAAGAATAGTAGAAATACCTAAACTATGTGCGAGTTCCTTCACTTTAGTAAACATATACTTCTTACATAAATAGCAACGATCTACAGGATTATTCTCTATTCCTGCGCCTTCTAATTCATCTACATGAATCACTTTATGAATAGCCTCTAATTCTTCAGCTATTCGCTTGGCTTCATCTGCTTCCATCACAGGATGAAGTGCTGTTTGAATTGTGATTGCATAAACATGCGTATGATATCTCTTTGATGCTTCAACGGCCATTTTTAATAGGAGTGTACTGTCTACGCCACCAGAAAAAGCAATCATAACATCTTCATGAACATACTCATCAATGATGGCGGCTAAATTCATAGTAACTCCTTTCCAAAACTTGATAAACATCAATAATAGATAAATTATGTTTTTCACTTAATAACTTCGCACTTTCATATTCAGGATACGCTCTTATATTTCCTTCTATATTGACTACCTTGAATATAGCATCACCAAGAGGAGTAGAAATTGTTTCAAAAGTTCTTTGAAGAACTGTACGTTCCATGTAAGTACGTCTAATACCGATAGTACTTGTTTCTTTAAAAATGATTGTTTCTAATTCTTTTCTTTTTTCTTCATCACATAATACATTGAGTAAGTAAGCAGGTCTGTTCTTTTTCATCATCACAGGAATATAATGGACATCTTTAGCACCATGAGACATTAATAACTCCATCACATGACCTAATACTTCTCCTGTACTATCATCAATATTTGTTTCTAGTTTACATACCTTATTGGTGCCTGGGATCTGTTTCAATCAACATTGCACGAAGTAAACTTGGTCTTTCATAAGCACGCTTACCTGCCCCTATACCTGTCTTTTTAATTGTGAAGGTAGAAGGAAGTGTATGAGATGTCACAATAGACGCAGCAATGGCAGCGCCTGTAGGAGTCACTAATTCTCCTTTGATTGTATCAATATGAATAGGTAAATGATGACTCGATACAATATTATTCACTGCAGGAACTGGGATAGGAAGTGTTCCATGAGCACAATGTACAGTACCTGTTCCTTCATAAATAACCGGAATATAGACTTCATCAATACCTAAATCATCAAAACATACCGCTGCAGAAATAATATCCACAATAGAATCCACAGCACCTACTTCATGAAAATGGACTTCTTCAATAGAAGTGCCATGGGCTTTTGCCTCTGCTTCACCTAAAATAGTGAAAATCTTTTTAGCCAATTCTTTAGCATGATCTGTCATTTGTGCATGATCAATGATATGTAAAATATCATGCAAGTGACGATGTTCATGATGATGGTGATGTTCATGATGTGTATGTTCACCATATAAGTAGTTCATATCGTGATCATGATTATCATGATCCAAAATAACATTAAAATCACAGACATCAAGTCCTGATTTATTGACTCTTGTGATTTCAGTTTTAAAACCAGTCAAAGGTAATGATGAAAGAACTTCTTCTAATACTTCTTTTGAAGCCCCTAAATCAAGTAAGCTTGCGACAAACATATCTCCACTTATTCCAGAATAACATTCTAAATATAATTGATTCATTTTGATTCTCCCGTTCTATTAATCTGTGTTGCGATATAACCTGCACCATAGCCATTATCAATATTCACTACTGCAATCCCATTGGCACAGGAATTAATCATTGTAAGTAAAGCACTGACACCATGAAAGCTGGCTCCATAACCCACTGATGTAGGTACTGCAATAACAGGACAGTCTACTAAACCACCTATGACACTTGCAAGAGCTCCTTCCATTCCTGCCACCGCAATAACACATCGTGCTGATTGTAGGATATCTAGTTGAGATAATAAGCGATGAATACCACTCACACCTACATCATACAAACGTTCTACATGACTTCCAAAGAATTCAGCTGTCTGTGCTGCTTCTTCAGCCACATTAAGATCTGCCGTACCAGCACTACATACAACAATCTTTCCTTTATGTTCCTTTTCTTTTTCTATCTTAATAATATGTGATAATGGATCATATTCTAGTCCAGGAAATTCATCCCTTAAAAGTTCATATTGATGTATTGAGGCTCTTGTCCCAAAAACTTCTCCCTGCACCTCATAAAGTCTTCTCACAATACCGACTAAGTGGTCATCTGCTTTTCCCTGGCAATAAATCACTTCCTGAAAACCTGAACGTATTTCTCTATTTGTATCTAATTTCGCATAGCCTAATTCTTCAAAAGCTGATTTCTTAAAGAATTGTTCGGCTTCTTCAACAGATAGTTCTCCTGTTTTTACTTTTTCTAGTATTTCCTTTGTTTCCATACAATCACCACCTTTATTAGGGTAACATTAAACCCTAGTTTAGTGTCAAATGTTTTGTATATTCATTATACAATGAGAAAAAAATAGTTCACAAGAAAACTTGCGAACTATCACTTTTCTAATAATTATTTTAAAAATGAATGAACTATTTCTCTCTACCTTCTATAGTCATTTTCACCATACCAAGCACCGCTGCATATAATGCTCCAGCCACTGGCCATATGATCCATGTCATTTTCCAGTTATTTGTCCAGAAACTCCATCCTAGATATGTTGCGACTACAAAACACCAATAAGCACCTGAAAAATTATCTGTCTTCTTTTTTAAATGTTTCTCTTCTTTTGTATACTCGCCCTCCTGTAATAGAGTATCATAGCTAGATTTAATCATACCTGCACGAATAAGAATGTTAACACCAATAGAAACAATAATAAGTAATAGACCTACAGATATACCACTCATACAATCTTCTACTTCCATTACACCTGCCATTATAGTAGGAATGACAGAAAGAATACAAAGTACAACTCCTATCGCAATATTTCTTGTGAAAGCAGGTTCATATTGTTTTCTTCTTTCACGTACCATACCTGATACACCATATTCTGTTTCAAAGCTTTCTTTTTCTAGATGTTGCATAGAAGCATCACGTATTCCATAGTTCACAAATAGATAGACAGCTATTGCGACTAGTACAAGAAGAAATACTAAACTAAACCCTACAAGTGTATGATCTTCTGTCATTGTACCTAATACCATAAGAGGTACAGGGCTTAATATACATAGACTCGTCGCATTTGCGACTATTCTTGAACCTCTACTTTTCATATCAAGATATTGATTGGCTTCTTCCATACTTACCTTGATTGTTTTTGTTTCAACATATTTATTCAGTGGTTCTTCTTCTATTTCATCCTTTAGTAAATAATCAGTAGTCACACCAAATAGTTCAGACATCTGAAGGATTCTTTGCAGGTCTGGTATAGATCCTGCACTTTCCCATTTAGAAACAGCTTGTCTAGAGACACCTAACTTACTTGCAAGTTCTTCCTGTGACCAGCCATTCTTTTTTCTTTCTTCTATAATCTTATCAGCAAGAATCATCTTCATCTCCTCCTTACATACCAAATATACCAATTATGGTAATTTCCTTCTACCAATTCAGGCTGTAAATATGTCAACTGGTGGTTGCAGGAGGTGATTTTTCTAAACAAGTCTGATTATATGAAAAAAAACGCATGGTGTGAACATGCGCTTTATAGTCATCTATATTTTTAGCGCTTTTTCTCCAAATCATCGAATACTTTTTTTGCATCAACTGCTTCTGCACCATCCAACAGTTCTTGTTCAGATTCAAAGATTGCTTTGTCTATACGATTTATTCTAGCAAACTCATCGTATAATTCACTGCTCATCACAACCAGGTCACTATAGCCATTTTTTGTAATAAAAATAGGTTCATGATGTTTGTGTGCAATATTAGAGATATCATTTGTATTTCTTAACTCCTTAATAGGTAGAATTAGTGGCATAATATCTCACTCCTTTCATCAACATAATTATAGCATAATTATGTTGATGTGATAGAAATATTCTGGTAAATATAAAAGACAACCTATTAGGCTGTCTTTACGGTAAGGAATCTTTCAATCATCCTATTAATTTTGGGATTTAATTAAAGATTCATATACAGTTCCTTTACTGTCTTCTAAGGCTTTATTCTTATATTCCTTGCTTTTTGATTCATTACCCATATTCTTGTAGATAACTGATAATAAGAATTCAAGATAGGGAGTATCTTCATTGTTTTTAGTATATTCTTCATCTTCTAGATCAGACTTCAATTCATCATAATACTTAATTCCACCACTAAT
>JABLTN010068447.1_pt1 | contig 17775 bp, 16 predicted proteins | sample 7160141 | NCBI WGS metagenome assembly JABLTN01 (sample SAMN14651226, study PRJNA627086) | human gut metagenome | isolation source: feces | host: Homo sapiens | reverse complement strand
GGTGCTGTAAGATAATGCGGAAGAACATAGAAATCAATCAAATCAAGCCCTGCATCATCTTCTTGTGAGTAGTCCTCCGGCTTTTCATCCATTTGTTCAATATATTGGATGGTAGGAGCGCATATAATCGCACCTGCCGATTCACCGATCATCAGTTTTCCCTTTGCCAATTCTTTCTTCAACAGCTCATCCGTTCCCGTTTTACGGAGCTGGTCCATAAGGAAGAAAGAATTTCCACCAGTAAAATATATCACGTCCGCATCTTCAAAAACAGATTGTATCGTTGAATAAGCCTCCGTTGAAATATCAATTTCAGTTACGGCTGCTCCCAGTTTATTAAATAGCTTTCGAGCCGAGCCGACATAACCGGTGTAGCCTTCACGCAGCGATGCTGTTGGAATAAATGCGACTTTTTTGTTATCAATTTCTTCTTTTATCAAACTTCCTACACTTGAAAAGTGCGAACATAAAAACAGCTTCATCCATATTCTCCTTTATAAACTTGACAGGGGCTGATCAAAAAGAGAGTGTGTCTTTTTTGCTGCACGGAAAATGCTGCGCGGGGAAAGCGTCTGCCGCTTACTTCCCCATCCGTTTCCTGATGTACTCCATCACATAGTACATCGCTTTCTCTGCGGCAGCATAGCGGACACTCTTACGGGAGCCCAGAAAATGTTCTTCATATACCTCTGTACCATATGCGCCGGAGACAGCGAGGAAGACGGTGCCGGAAGGCTCGCCGCGTTCCCCTCTTCCCGGGCCCGCGTAGCCTGTCGTCGAGACGGCAATGTCGGACGCATATAGCCTGCGGCTGCCCTCTGCCATCTCTTTTGCCGTTTCTCCGCTGACTGCCGTATAGCGGGAAAGCGTCTCCGAAGAGACCCCCAGCACATTTTCTTTGGCCTCATTCCAGTATGTGACCGCGCTTCCTTTGAAATAAACAGAGCTGCCCGGAAGATCCGTCATCAGCTTTCCGATGAGACCGCCTGTGCAGGACTCGGCAGCGCTTATGGAAAGATGCGTCTTCTCCAGAAGAGCCACAAGGTCTTCCCGCACATGCTGCTCGATGTGATAGTCAGCTACGGGGAGTCGCTTCCTGAGCTCTGTCACCAGCGGCGACATCAGCGCATAGGCTGCCTCTGCTGTTTCCGCTTTCGCCGTCACACGAAGGGCGATATACCCCGGTCGTGCAAGAAGGGCGATGGTGGGATTTCCCTGCGTCAGGATGAGGTCCATGATGGTCTCTTCGATCTCCGCCTCCGTCCTGCCGGGGATCGGCAGGATCATGGAGCGGATCGTCCCCATCTCTCCCAACCGTTTTTTGAGTGAGGGGAGCATGTGTTTTTCTGCCATCCGCTTCATCTCAAAAGGAGGTCCGGGAAGGTGTACCAGAAGTTTCCCGTGATGCGAAAGGAGGCAGCCACTGGCAGAGCCGGCTTCATTTCTGAGGAGCTCCGCGCCTTCAGCAAACCACGCCTGGCGCGCTAAAGAGGGCAGATAGGGGCGTCCCTTTTCTTTGTAGTACGCAGCAAGACGCACTGCCTCTTCCGGAAAGAGAACATAGGGAAGCCCAAGTACCTCGGCTCCGATCTTTTTCGTGATGTCTCCCTGCGTCGAACCAAGGCCGCCCGAGGTGATGACAAGATCTGCTCGGGAGAGTGCCGTAGCAAAGGCCGCTCTCATCCGCTCCGGATTATCCCCCACCGTCGTCATAAAGGCAACAGTGAATCCATGTTCATTCATGAGCTCCGCCAGATAACGGCTGTTTTCGTTATCGATCTCCCCTAGCAGGAGCTCGGTGCCAGTGGTAATGATTTCAGTGATCATGCATGTTCTCCTTGATGGGCTGTAGGAAGAAAAGGGATCAGGGTAAAAGTGACTGGCGGCTGGTGGCTTGCATGCTGCTTTCGGGCATCGCCCTGCCTAACTATTGGCGGCGAAGACGCCACGAGAGCCTTGAACCCATCCACCTGAACCTTGAATCTTTTACTCCTTCACTTCTGCGATCAGATCATACGCATATCCGTCGATGATATGGACATTCACGAAATCGCCCGGCTTGAGATCTCCCGGGTTGTCGATATACACATTCCCATCGACTTCGGGCGCCTGATAGGAGGTGCGACCCTTGGCCTGCCTATGACCTTCGCCATCCTCGATGATTTCCTCGACGAGGACTTCCGCGTCGGTATCAATAAGGCGTTCATTGTTTTCTTCCGAAATCCCGGCCTGGATTGCCATCAGCTGATGGTAGCGGTCTTCCTTCACCTCTTCATCGATCTGATCTGTCATGCGTGCCGCAGGCGTACCATCCTGCGGGGAGAATGTAAAGGCCCCCATATCGTCGAATTTGATCTCTCGAATGAAGTCACAGAGCTCCTGAAAATCAGCCTCTGTCTCTCCCGGGAATCCGACCATGAGCGTCGTGCGGATGGTCATGCGCGGTCTGGCAGCGCGGAGCTTCCGAAGAAGCGCATAGATGCTCTCCGAGGAATCACGGCGGTGCATACGAGTGAGCACGGCATTGCTGATATGCTGCAGTGGGATATCCACGTACTTGCAGATCTTATCTTCGTGCAGAATAACGTCCAAGAGTTCATCATCAAAGTACGTCGGATAGAGATAGAAAAGACGGATCCACTTCACACCCTCGATCTTGACGAGCTCACGAAGGAGGCTTGCGAGATTCGTCCCGAGGTCGCGTCCGTAGCAGGAAAGATCCTGCGCGATGAGATTGAATTCACGTACCCCTTCAGCCGCCAGACGTCTCACTTCATGGACGATGGAAGAGATCGGGCGGCTTCTCATCGGCCCGCGCACATAGGGAATATAGCAGAAGGTGCAGCCATTGCTGCAGCCTTCTGCGATCTTCACATAGGCGGTATATTTCGGCGTCAGCGAGGCACGCGGGATCAGCTCTTCATTCGCGCAGGGAATGGTGCCGAATTTAAACACCTTTTCTCCGCCATTGGCATAGGATTCATTCACGGCATCCAGAATATCCTGCCAGGAGTCTGTACCGATGAAAATATCGACTTCCGGGATCTCCTTCGCAAGTGCTTCCTTGTACTGCTGGGAGAGACAGCCGGCAGCCACAAGACGTTCACAGACACCTGTTTTCTTGTATTCCGCCGTTTCCAGAATCGTCTGGATCGACTCTTCCTTAGCCGGATCGATGAATGTGCAGGTATTGATAATGATGACATGCGCTTCTGCCAGATCTTCGGTCAGTTCATAGCCGGCCTTCTCCATGATGCCCACCATCATTTCCGTATCGACCAGGTTCTTCGAGCAGCCAAGGCTGATAAATCCTAATTTCTTCGTCACTTCTTTGTTCCTCCAAATCGTACTTTTTCTCCCCATAGATTCAGCAGATCCTTTCTGCCTTCATCTAGATATCTTTTTTCTAATTCCCAAAAAACGAGTTCATTGCCGGCCGCATCGGGCTCTGCCGCATCATCATTCACATAGATGAAGTAGTTCCCATTCTTTTCCATGATGCTTTTATATTTCGCCGAGTCCAGAAGCCAGTCTATCAGGCGCTCGCCCCGCTCAGGATGTGCGCTTTCTGCCAGAAGCCCTGTCCCATAGAGGTACCAGGGGGCGCCATCCTCCGGATAAATGATCATGACAGGCATTTTCTCCCGCTTCGTGCGAAGGACTTCATTCAGCCCGGAGATCCCGATGTCGCACTTCCCCATCGCCGCCATACGGGACGGCGTAGAGAGATACTTCCCATATTGTACGAGATGCTGCTGCGCCTTGCCCAAGAGTTCCATCGCATAGTCTGGCCCGAAGTGCTCGATGAGACACATCAGGAGATCCTTCGACATGTCAGCGGCGATGAAGTCCGTCATCGAAAGCTGTGCCTCTTCCCTCGTGAAGACCTCTGCCCACGTATAGGAAAATGGCTTCTGCTTCTTAAGAAAATCCGGATTCACCGCAAACACGATGGGATCCACCCAAAGACCTGTCCAATACGCCTCTTCATCCTTGAAAAGATTCAGCGCCGTATCCGTACGCGAGGATGAATAGGCTGCGAGCTGTCCGTTCTCTTTCATTCGCATCAGGATATCCTGACTGGTGATCACCACATCCGATGCCTTTTCCTCAGCGGAGGTCTTCTTTAATAGATCTGCGCCAGATACATAGGAGATCTCTACAGCAAGCCCCTGTTCTTTATAAAAAGCGTCTTTCACCGGATCCAGCACATCCGGTGAAAGATCCGTCAGCACGACGACTTTGCTCACAGGATGCTGTTCCTGGCGCCGCTCTGCTTCCAGATTCTTCGCATAGCAAAGAATCCCCCAAAAAGCACCGCCTGCCAGCAGGAGAAACAGTAAGACGGAGCATAGACGTTTCAAGATGGATCACCTCATTTCGATACAGGCTCTATCAGAGAAGCGGAGGAAACGTGCAGCTGGTCCCCGATCCGCAGTCACAAGTATGGCGCTCTTTTCAGAAAACATCATACAGGTGAAGACCGATTCTCTAGTCCGAAGGCTCTTCTTTCTTCCCGCCTGCAAGAATATCAGAAAGCTGCTCCTTATCAACAAGAATGTCTCTTGGCTTTGCCCCTTCCGCAGGGCCTACGATACCGAGGCGCTCCATGGTATCCATGAGACGGCCGGCCCGGGTATACCCGATGCGGAATCGGCGCTGGAGAGCGGAGACAGAAGCACGCTTCGTATCGAGCACCCATTCCGAAGCCTCCGGCATGAGATCATCCTGCTCTTCGACCATTTCGTCCTCTTTCTCTGTTTTTTCCGGGATAGAAAGATCGATCGGCTCATAGACGACATGGCTTTCCTGCCGGATGCATTCCGCCCTGACATAGTTCACCACATCCTCGACCTCTTCGTCTGAGATGAATGCTCCCTGGATACGGACAGTACTGAGCGCTCCTGCCTGCTTGAAGAGCATATCACCCTTGCCGAGCAGCGATTCTGCACCGCCCTCATCGAGAATAATGCGGGAATTGAGACCCGACTCGACCATGAATGCGATACGGCTCGGAATGTTTGATTTGATCACGCCGGTGATGACATCGGCTGACGGTCTCTGTGTCGCAAGGATCAGATGGATGCCTGCGGCACGCGCCTTCTGCGTCAGACGCTGGATCAGGACTTCGACTTCTTTGGCCGCGACATTCATGAGGTCGGCAAATTCATCGACGATCAGCAAAATATAGGGCATCTTTTTGTCAGGATACAGCTTATTATACCCTTCGATATTTCGCACCTTCGCCCCGGCAAAGAGCTGGTAACGAGCCTCCATTTCACGGACAGCCCAATTCAACGTGCCCTGCGCCTTCTTCATATCCGTCACGACTTCCGTGCGCAGATGCGGGATGCCATTATAGACAGACAGCTCGACCACCTTCGGGTCGATGAGCATGAGCTTCACCTCATCCGGGCGGCTATGATAAATGATGCTCGTGATGATGGAATTGATGCACACGCTCTTGCCGCTGCCGGTCGAGCCTGCGATCAGAAGATGCGGTGCTTTCGCCAGATCGGTCACGACCGTCTTCCCGGTGATGTCCTTTCCCAAGGCCACAAGGATGTGGCCCTTGCCATGCTGAAAGGCATCGCTGGCAAGCACATCATGAAGCGGCACAGAGGCCGCCTTCGTATTCGGGATCTCAATGCCGACCGCAGATTTTCCGGGGATCGGGGCTTCGATGCGGATATGTGTCGCCTCAAGCGCCATGGCGAGCTCATTCGAAAGTCCTTCAATCTTGCTCACGCGGACGCCCATTTCCGGCTTGAGCTCGAAACGCGTCACCGTCGGCCCTACACTGTAGTGAACGACCTTCGCCCGGACTCCGAAGCTGGCAAGCGTCGACTCGATGAGTGCCGCCTTCTGTCCTGCATCGGCCTCTCCCTGTCCCGCACCCGTTCCCGCATGAAGAAGCGAGAGCGGAGGGAACTGATACACCGGCCCCGTTTCCGCGATTGGTGCGGGATGAGCCGGGTCTGTTGAAACAGGCGCTGGCGGTATCGGATGAATGTCCGCCTCCGGCTTCTCTTCCCCGGCCAGCTCTTCAGCTGGTTCTTCCAGCGGTTCTTCTGCCACTTCATCCTCCGCTTCCGGCAGCGGAGGTATCGGCGGCTCTTCCATGTCCTTGACCGGCTCCTCTGGCGTCCACGGCTCTTCCTGTGCTTCTTTATCCGCTTCTGGGGCAGGTTCTTCTATAGGCTCTTCTACGGAAATCGGTGGCTCTTCCGCATCCGGTATCTGCGCAGGGACCGCCATATCTTCTGCCGGCAGTTCCTCATCCGGCGATTCTGCCGCATTTTCTTCATTCTTCTTGTAAATGAACTCCGTCGGCTTATCGTCGAGTACTTCCAGCCTGGCAGCACTTTTGGCGGCATCCAGCGCCGCTTTCTTTTCCCTGAGCCGTGTGGCTGCAGCTTCGATCTTCTCGCCTGTTTTCTTTCCGAGCACCTGCGCCTTCGAGCCCACCTTCTGCGCGCCACGCGAAAGCGACCAGTGCGTCAGCATAAGCACATCGATCACGATGGCCCCGAGGAGCACCAGCGTCGTCCCCCAGTATCCCATCGCGTCATGGAAAAAGACGCAGAATCCCGCCCCGACGATCCCACCATAGGTGAGGATCGACTGGATATCCATTTCTCTTCCAAAAGGGACCAGAAAATGATGCACCGCCATGAAGAGGAGCAGCACCAGCAGGATGACCAGCGCAACGCGCCTGTCCCAGGAAATTCCTTTCGATGTCACGGCATAGCGCCCACCGAAAAACATCATCAAAAGGGCGCAGAAAGGCGCGCCGAATCCGAAGAGGAAATGGCTGCCTTTATTCGTAATATCTCCGAAAAAACCGGTACTGTCGCTAAAAAGACTAAAGAGAATGAAAAGGCCGAAGAGGAAGAGGATCACACCTGTGATCTCATAGCTCTTCTCCTCTCTCTTCTGCACTCTCGTCGTCCGTCTCCGGCTTGCTATCTTCTTTTTCATGGATAAATGGTTATGTCTCCTTTATTAGGTCGTGGGGCGTGCTGCCCTTTGCTTGCATGTGAAAGAGGGGGGCGGGTTCTATGGGTTCAGCGGGGGGTATTTAGTCACCAGTCACTTTAGATTTCTAATCCCTAGCCACTAGTCACTAGTCTACCAGTCACTTACTTCCCTTTCTTCTCGCCCACCAGGCGCGCACCATGTCGCCTTCCTGCCCGAGCGGGCGGGGCTTGTAGTACTGGTGTCCTACGAGCTCATCGGGAAGGTACTGCTGCTCTACCCATCCGCCGAAATCGTGAGGATATTTATATCCGATGCCAAGCCCCATCTTCTTCGCTCCGCTGTAGTGCGAGTCCATGAGGTGCGCGGGGATGGACCAGTCCTTCCTTGTCTTTTCCTCCCCTTCGGCGGCAAAAATGCCGGAACAGGCACTGTTGCTCTTCGGCGCCAGACAAATATAGAGCACGGCTTCCGCAAGGATGATCTGCGACTCAGGAAAGCCGACCATTTCTGCTGCCTGCGCCGCTGATACCGCCACCTGCAGCGCCCGCGGATCTGCCAGGCCCACATCTTCCGCCGCACAGATCATGATGCGCCTTGAAATGAAGGACGTCTTCTCGCCTCCGTCGATCATACGCGCCAGATAGTGCAGCGCTGCATCAGGATCGCTCCCCCGCATGCTCTTGATGAAGGCAGAGACGATATTGTAATGGTAGTCCCCCTGCTTATCATAGCTGGAGATCTGAACACCTGCCACCTCGCCGATCTCCTTCTCTGTCAGAGAGCCTCCATCCATCAGCATGGATGTCGACTGCTCCAAGAGATTCAGCGCGACGCGCGTATCCCCGGAGGCATAGGCGGCAATGAGAGAGAGTGCCTCCGGTTTTGCCGTATAGCGATGAATCGCCAGCCCATACTTTTCATCATCGAGCGCGCGATGAAGCACCGAGACGATCGCTTCATCAGTCAGTCGCTTCAGATGGATCAGCCGCAGACGGGAGAGCAGCGGTCCGTTGATCTCAAAATAGGGATTCTCCGTCGTCGCACCGATGAGGATGAATGTCCCATCCTCCACATAGGGCAGAAGCACATCCTGCTGCCCCTTATTGAAACGGTGGATTTCATCAATGAAAACGATCGTCCTACGCTGGTAGTACGAGAGCTCTTCTTTCGCTTTGGAAACGACATCCCGGATCTCTTTGATCCCGCTCGAGGTCGCATTCACCTTGATGAAGCAGCTCTTTGTCATTTCCGCAATGACCGATGCGATCGTCGTCTTCCCACATCCAGGCGGGCCAAAAAGAAGGAGGGATGGGATCGTATCCCGCTCTATCATGCGATAAAGAAAAGACTGCCGTCCAACGGCAGCATCCTGTCCGACGATGTCTTCAAGCCGCCTGGGGCGCATGCGATCCGCCAAGGGGGCATACCGCTTCCCCGCCTCCGGGGACATGTCGAATAAAGAGTCCATGTGTATCACATCTTTCAGAATTGAGAGCAGTGAAACAGCGAAAAGCAGTCAATACTACCGGTCATCCGTCACTGCTTTCCTGCCAAATCGTATAATACCTTCGCCACCTGATCCGCACTGCCGCTCGGAGCGACGCTGCAGGCATCTGCCATTTTCTTCCGAACGAGCGGGTCACGAAGGATAGCGCGTACCGAGTCTGCGAGTTCTCCCCGCTTCACCCATTCCGCGCAGCCAAGGTTCTTCATATGCATGGCATTCGCACGCTCCTGTCCGGGCAGCGTATTGACCAGCACCATGGGCAGATGCATCACCATCGCCTCTGTACACGTAAGTGCGCCCGGCTTTGTCACAAGGATCTCGCTCCTTGCCATCATCTCTGCCACTTTATTTGTATAGCTGTGAAGCTCCACGGGATGCTTTAGCTTCTCGGCAAGAGCAGCCACTTTTTCGTAGAGACTGATATTCTTCCCGGTCACGACGATGAATTTCGAGATCTCTTCCACTTCATCGAGACGGGCGATATTATCCACGACATTACCGAGCCCGAGACCACCGCCCATGACGAGTACCGTCCCCTTTTCAAAGGCCTCTCTCTCCTTCGCTTTCTCGTAAAAAGCACGGCGCACCGGGATACCTGTCACATGGATGCGACTGCCATCGATATCATACGTCTCCAGCAGGTCCTTCAGATCCGGCGTCGCGACACAATACCCGTCAAGATAGCGGTCGATCCAAAGCTGGTGGATATCGAAATCCGTGATCACGCCGAGCAGCGGAATCGAGATCGAGCCCTCCGCCTTCAAAAGGTCTGCTGCCCCTGCCGGGAAAGGATGCGTGAAGATCATCGCATCCGGCTTCGTGGCCATGATGAGATTCTTCATTCTGCGCTTAAAGGAAAGAGACAGCATCTTCTGCGAGAACTGCCCGAAGCGGCTCATCTGCGAATCACTGTAGAGATGGTCATACATCTCCGGAAAGACGTCGATCATTTTGAGATAGCCATCCTTGATGATGTGATCGATGGAGAAAAGATTACTCGATACGAAGTCAAGGACCTGCACCGAGTCCGATGGATGCGTGCGCTGGATCGCTTCCGCGATGGCACGCGCCGCCTGGCTGTGCCCCGTCCCTATGCTGGCCGTCATGATGTAAAACTTACGAGCGATCTCCATTTCGTCTCTCCCTTTCGTTACTTTTCCACCTTCGATTATAACATAAAGGCGCAAATCAGCGGAGCCGTCACGCATAAGGAAAACCGCTTTCTGACACGCAAAAGGCGATGTGAAATAACGATCATCTCATTTTTGCGTTCCATCTGCCGCGGGAGACTTGCAGCTCTCATAGGAGTGACCGGGAAACCTTATCCCAGCTGTCTTTCATACCATAGTTACCCTATCCGCCCCTGCGGGGCACCTTTCCCTAGAGGGGAAGGCTGCGATACGAGAATACCATCTTCTAAAAAAAGCGGCGAAGCCGCCACGAGAGCCTTGAGCCTTGAACCTTGAACCCTGAACCAAATGAAAGCAAAGTAAAAAGGGGCTGTGAAGAAATGAATCCTCATTTCTTCACAGCTCCTTTTTTCGTGCTTTTGACGAGTTCTATTTCTTGCCTTCGACAAAAAGCATATTGTTGTTGCGCTTTACCAGATTGTACATCAGTGCATTGACGCAGGAGGCGACGATGGAGCTGCCGCCCTTGGTGCCGCGGACAGTGATGAAGGGGCAGGGCGCACGGCGTACAAGCTGCTCCTTCGAGTCAGCGGCGCCGACGAAGCCGACAGGGATGCCGATGATAAGTGCCGGTTTGATGCCGTCTTCTTCGACCATGCGGATGGCTTCGTAGAGAGCGGTCGGAGCATTTCCGACGGCGATGATAGAGCCATTGAGATCGGTGCCAAAGGAGTTCATCGCTGCCATGGAGCGGGCGATGCCTTTCTCTTTGGCAATGGCTGCGATTTCCGGATCGGATACGCGGCAGAATACCTCACTGCCGAGTGCATGCAGGGCATTCTTATTGATCCCTGCTTTGACCATATTCACATCGGTATAGATGTTGCAGCCCTTGGCGAGCGCTTCGATACCGGCAGCGACAGCGCCTTTGCTGGTCTGGATGAGATGCCCATAGTCTACGTCGCCGGAGGCGTGAATCATACGGGAATAGACCGTCACTTCTTCCGGTGTGAGGTCGATGTCCATAATGAATGGATTGATGAGATCCATACTTTTATCTTCGATGGCCTTAGGGCTCTTGATGAAATCCATAGTGTTCCTCCATATAGTTGAGGACGCCTTCTACGGTCGAGAAGACCACAGCGCCGTCCAGTTTTGCTTTCGGTTTATCGATAACGATGACGGAAATCCCGGCGTCCATCGCGGCTTTGAGTTTCGTATCGCTGCCGCCGATGAGACCGCTGTTCTTGGTGACCATCACATCGGCGTGATAGTCATGAATCATGGCAAGATTCATTTCATAGGAGAAGGGGCCCTGCAGGGCGAGAATGTACTTGGCTCTCATGCCGAGGTCTTCACACATTTTGATCACATTCGATGTCGGCAGCACGCGCGCCCAGATCTCCTTGCCTTCCAGCGCTTTCGCCTTTACGAAGGTGGCAAGCGTCTTGGATCCGGTCGTCAAAAGGATGCTCTTTCCGAGCTGACCGGCAAGATCTGCCGCTTCGAATTCATCTTTTGCGTGATAGAGCTTGTCATAGTCAGGGAGTGGGATCTCCGCGCGCTCGTAGCGCACGTAGTCGATCCCTGCCTTGGTACAAGCCGCGCGGGCCGTCTCAGAAACGATCGCTGCATAGGGATGGCTCGCATCAAGGATGAGCGAGATCCCCTTTTCCCTGATGACACGGAGCATGTCTTCTTCCCGGAAGCGCCCTACTTCGATGTCGAGCCCTTTATGTGCGGCGAGCACTTTACCGTACTGGCTGACAACGGTCATAAGGATCTCACGACGCTCCCCTTCCGGCTTGGACTGTTCTCGGTCTGCGAGAGCAGCACCGATTTCTCGGCCGTCCTGTGTTCCGGAAATGATCCAGATCATGCTTTGTACCCTCTTGGTGTGATCATTTTTCCGTCAGCGACGAAGGTGGTGCTCTTGCCGATGATGACGGTGGACTGCATGTCTACATGTTCTTCCGGCAGTTTTTCCAGTGTGGAGATCGTCCAGTTCATGCCCGGACGTCCTGCTTTTCTGACGATGCCGACCGGTGTTTCCGGCTTTCTATACTGAAGCACGATGTCGCGGATCTCATCGAGGTAGGTCGCGCGGCCGCGGCTCTTTGGATTGTAGATGGCGATGACGAAGTCCCCTTCCGCGGCGAGCTTCGCTCTGTTTTTGATCTGTTCCCACGGGGTCATCAGATCAGAAAGACTGATGACGGCATAGTCATGCATGAGCGGAGCGCCGAGCGCCGCAGCAGAGGTATTTGCTGCGGTAAGTCCCGGGATGACCTCGCACTCCGGACGCGCTTCCTTCGGCAGCTTCTGGATGAGCTCGAGCACAAGACCGGCCATGCCATAGACGCCCGGGTCTCCGGAGGAGATCACGGCCACCTGATGGCCTTCTGCCGCCAGATCGACAGCCTTCTGGCAGCGGTCGACTTCCTGGCGCATGCCATTTCCGACGACCTCTTTGTCCTTGATGAGGTCTTTCACGAGAGCAATGTAGGTGTTATATCCCACGATGATATCGGAAGCTTCCATGGCCTTGATGGCCTTCGGCGTCATTTCTTCTTCATGGCCCGGTCCAATGCCGATGACCCGGATAGTCCCAGGGCGATCGCCACCGTGGCACTGACAAACTTCGTTTTCGGCAGAAGCGTTTTTCCCTTCATTGATTCCATTAACGCTGCTGATTGACATACGTTTCCCACTCCTATCGTTTTCTCTACAAATTTTGAACTTTCTAAATGATACTCTTCCGCGATCTTTTTAAGCTCCTCTGCCTTGTAAAAATGAATCGGAAGATGCATGGAACTGGCAAAATCAAGCAAGCCCTTTTCATCCGCTTTCGCATCGACGCTCGCAAGCGATGCTACCTGATACGGGTAAGCCCCTGCCTGAGCAAGTGCTGCGGTGAATGCGCTCTGCACCAGCTCTTCGGAGGTGCCGCGCTTGCATCCGATGCCGACGAAAAGATTCTTCGGCCGAAGACAGACGAAAGGCTTCTTCACAGTGATCGTTTTTTCGGTAATGACAGCGCATGCGTCAAACGCATTGGCATCCAGTCGGTCTAAGGGCTCCGTGCGGATCCCTTTCTCTTTGAGGCGCGTCGCTATGGATGCGCTCCCTTCGACGCTCTCATCCAGAAACCATCGGAATGTGCGACCTGCTGCGATGACGGTATTCACAGGCTTCAAGGCCGCAAGCGGCTCGACACGCATCATCAGCTCGCGGGCGATATCATCCGGCGCGCGGCGATTATGGACATCGGTCGCCGTCGTGATGACGGGATCGGCTCCCACTGCCGCCGAGACTTCTCTTGCCCAAGCATTCGCCCCGCCCAGGTGTCCGGAAAGAAGGGAAACACAATGTTTCCCGCACTCATCCATGACAAGTACCGCAGGGTCGGACGCCTTGCTCACTACATGAGGTGCGATGGCGCGGACCGCAATGCCGGAGGCCATGATGAAAAGGATCCCATCATAGCAGGAGAAGATATCCGCCGTGAGCGCAAGCGTGCGGGTAAAATACACGGCTTCTTTGCCGCTCGCACCGTCTTTTCTTTCATACAGAGTCCCCTCACCGGAAATGCCCGCCTTCACGCGCGCCCCCAGCTGGGCTCCTTCTTTGGATACAGAAACAATAGCGTACTTCATGTGATACTCTCCAGGGGATAAGGGTTCAAGGTTCAGGGTTAGCCCCTGAGGCGGCTCGCCCCTTGATTACGTTTGAAAGCCTCGATTGAATGAGAAATTAGAAATGAAAAATGCGAAATGGTGGTGCCATGAGCTGGCATTCCAGTCACTAGTCACCAGTCACTTGAGCCTCCTAATCCCTAGCCACTAATCCCTAGTCACCAGAAGACTCTAATCCCTAATCTCTAGGGAAACGCTGATTTTCGCAAAGCCTCATCCGAATACACGGAAATCGCCCCTATTCCCCCCGCTTTCCTTACTCTCCATCTGTTCCTTTGCGGAACATGGTGGTGAACTTGCTGTCGTAAAGCTTGGAAAGTTCATAATCGGTATCAAGGACCTTGCCGACGACGATCATGGCCTGACGAACGACGCCTGCCTGATGGAGAATGTCTGCGATGGTATCAATGGTGCCGCGGAAAATACGCTGGTCAGGCCAGGTCGCTCTGGCTACGATAGCGACCGGGGTATCGCCCGGATAGCCGCCCTCTTTCAGTGTCGCCATGACCTGATCGATCGCCTGGACAGAGAGGAAAATGCACATGGTCGCCTGATGTGCGGCAAGAAGCGCCAGCTTTTCCTTCGGCGGGACCGGTGTGCGGCCTTCCATACGGGTGATGATGACGGTCTGAGAAATGCTCGGCAGGGTATATTCCTGTTTCAATGCAGCTGCTGTCGCAAGGAAGGAGCTGACGCCCGGGACGACACAAAACTGATCTTCTTTGATCCCTGCTGCGCGCAGACCGTCCATCTGTTCCTGGATCGCACCGTAAATGGCTGGATCGCCGGTGTGCACACGAGCCACCATTTTGCCTGCTTTGAGCGCATCGATCTCCACCTTCAGCACTTCATCCAGATTCATGGTCGCACTGTTATAGATCTCTGCATCTTTTCTGCCGTACTTCAGGATCTCCGGATTCACAAGAGAGCCGGCGTAGATGATGACATCCGCCTCTGCGATGAGACGCTGTCCCTTCACCGTGATGAGCTCAGGATCTCCGGGGCCTGCGCCAATGAAATACAATTTTCCCATAATAACTTCCTCCTCAATGTTTGATTGCTGTAAATATGAAAATGGGGCTCATCGGATCATAGAGATGATACCGCCCCAGTTTTCTCAGTCGATTGATCTGCATTTCGAAGCCTTCCAGCTCGAAAGGACGATCCGCGAATTCCTTCACCACTTCACCCGTCGTTTCCACGGTGACAGCGGTAAGGATGATGCGTCCGCCCGGAGCGAGCAGCGCTTCACATCGATCCAGGATCTCATGCATATTTCCGGAAGACCCGCCGATGATGATCACATCCATCTTCGGCAGCCCTTCCATCGCCTCCGGCGCTGTGCCGGCTATGGTATGGATATTCCGGCAACCGAACTTTTCCGCATTTTTCCGGATCAGCTCGATCCCCTCCGGATTTCTTTCTATCGAATACACAGCCCCCTTGGGGCAGCAGAGCGCTGCCTCGATGGATAGAGAGCCTGTCCCTGCACCGATGTCAGCCACGATATCGCCAGGCTGAATGGCGGCCTTCACCATAACCATCGCACGGATCTCAGCCTTCGTCATCGGTACCTTTCCCCGAATAAACTCCTCATCTTTGATGCCAAACTGCATTTATCCCATCACCACCATGACTGATTCACCATAGCCTTCCAGATGCGACAATTCCTCAAGAGTCGAATCCGAAAGATGCTGATTCTCATATGAAATATGCTCGGCCGCGGCAGCGCGCGTCTCCTTCGGCCAGCCCTTGTCCATCAGGTATCTCGCGATATAGGCCGGATCATGCTCATGATCCGTCAGAAAGGCGAGCTTGCGTCCGGGCATATAAGACGTATCCTTCTCTTCCGGCACGCGGCCATGGAAAGACAGCCACAGCGCTCCCTGCCATGGTTCTTTGACAAGAGCGAAGCAGGCCTGCACAGAAGAAATCCCCGGGATGACTTCGATCGGATGCTCCGGAAACCGCTTCTTGAGCCACGGAAGCAGACTGTAATAGCCCGGATCTCCGCTCACCATGACAACGACATCATCCTTCTTAAGCGCCTCCTCCAGCCAGTCCGCCAGCAAAGAGAGCTTGCCTGTCACCGGATATGTTTCCTGAGAAGGCTTCGCATAGTCAGAAAGCGCGCGGCGGCCGCCCACGAGGTAGTGCGCCCCCTCGATGGCTTTCTGCGCCTTCGGCAGGATATAGTCCGGAGCTCCCGGCCCGATCCCCGCTACGATCAATGTATGCTCCATTGTTCCTCCTCCAAAATCTCCTTCGCATGGCTGCTGACTGCCTGCACCGTGCCATCCATCGCCGCAAAAATCACGCCGACCCTGGCCTTACCGAAAATGTAGCGTTCCGAGCGCACCTGCGCCCTCTCCGCCATCTGCTGGTAAATCATATCCAGCCCTTCACGATGCACGACCGCTGCCGCGCCATCTGTCGTCGTACAGCACATGATCTCCCGCACCGTATCTGTCGATGCCCCATTCATGGCCGCATACGCCGCCATCGTCTCCATACGACCGTCACTATTGCGATTGTACGTATGGAAGCTGCCTGACGCCACCTTGACCAGCTTTCCCATATGGCCGATGAGCAGCATCTTTTGGAAACCGCCTGCGATGCACTGCTCCATCATGAAGCCGATGTAATTGCTCGTCTCGATGATCGCATCCGCTGGAATACCCATGATCTTCGCCGCCGTCTCACCGATACGACCGGGACAAAGGACCGCCGTGCGGATCCCACTTGCATAGACCACCGGCACCTGCGGCGCCAGCGATTTCTTGTACGCCTCCTCACTCATCGGCTTCACGATCCCCGTCGTTCCCAGGACCGAGATCCCGCCGACGATGCCGAGAGAAGGATTCAGCGTCTGCTTTGCCAGCTCCTCCCCCTTCGGGATAGAAACCGTCACGATACAGCCATGATCCTTACCGATGAGCTCCTCATACACATAACGCAGCATGATCTGCGGGCCCGGATTGATGGCGGGTCGTCCCACCTTCACCTGCAGCCCCGGCTTCGTCACCGTACCTACGCCCTTTCCCGCACGGAGCGTAAGACCCGGCGTATCCACCAGTTCTACGGTCACGACGATCGGCGTCCCATGTGTACAGTCCAGGTCATCGCCCGCATCCTTAAGGCAAGTCGCGATGCCCGTCCGCCCATGCGCCTCGGCCGACTCCACCGGGATCGTGAGCTCCGTGCGCTGCGGCGAAAGGACCGTCACCTGCTTTGGAAATTCTCCTCGCATAGCCAAGATCGCTGCCTTCATCGCCCCCGTCGCCGTTGCGCCGGTGGTATGCCCTTCCCGGAGCGTCTTCGCCATCATTTCCTCTGCGTTCATAACTCCTCCCATACATAAAGGTTCAACGGGTTCATTCGGTTCTCGATGTAACGAAAATGCTGCACCGCACCATTCAGAAAGTGCAGCCTCGTCACACCTGCGAAGCCCTTGCCCCCGCAGAGCCTGCTTATCTGTAATTCACAAACTGCAGATCCGCCGGAATGTCCTGCTGCTTCAGGAACTGGATGCACTCCTGCAGGCAATCCTTATCCTTGCTCGATACACGCACCTCATCCCCATTGATCTTGGCAGCGACCTTGATCTTCGAAGCCTTCACACGCTTCACGATATCCTTCGCCATATCCGAAGAGATCCCGTTCTGCAGCGAGAGTACCTGACGGACCGTCCCGCCGGCTGCCGCTTCCTTCTTCTCTTCCTTCAGATTCTTGAGGGATATCCCGCGCTTTACGAGCTTTCCATGAATGATATCCTTCACCAGCTTCAGCTTGAAATCATCATCGCCGATCAGCGTGATCTTATCCTCATCGAGAGTGACCGAGCTCTTGCTGCCCTTGAAATCATAGCGCGTGCCGATCTCCTTGGACGCCTGATTCACAGCATTTGCCGCTTCCTGCAGATCCGTGCGGCATACCACGTCGAATGAATAATCTTTTGCCATTATAGACCTCCTTGGGGGTTGTAGTGACTTTGTGACTAGTAGACTGGGGACCGGAGATCGAGATCCAATAGGAACCTTCCCCGATGAGCAATATATAAATACCGCTTCCTCATCCTTCTTTTTTACATACCCTATTATTGTACCATACTTTCGTATGAAATTTGAAAATTTCTGAAAATTTCAATTCATTCCGGATGCTCCGAGGGAGCAAAACGGCTGGCCGGAAATGTGATCCCCGACCAGCCGTTTTAGAAAATCCATCAGAACTTATATGTCACGCTGATGTTGCCATGATCCCCCTTATGCTGCCCCGCATAGTCGCTCGCATTCAGAGACATGCGCCAGTGCACGCAAAAAAGGCGATGTGAAATAACGATCATCTCATTTTCGCGTTCAATCTGCCGCGGGGACTTGCAGCTCTCATAGGAGTGACCGGGAAACCTTATCCCAGCTGTCTTTCATGCCATAGTCACCCTATCCGCCCCTTTCGGGCACCTTCC
>JABLTN010005783.1_pt1 | contig 17848 bp, 19 predicted proteins | sample 7160141 | NCBI WGS metagenome assembly JABLTN01 (sample SAMN14651226, study PRJNA627086) | human gut metagenome | isolation source: feces | host: Homo sapiens | reverse complement strand
TTTTTTTCTTTCATCTTCTATCACCTTACATATATCACCCTTTATAAAATTAATATTATCATAATCATCTATTTCTTTTGAAGTAGCTACATAGACTTTCTTGTCTTTGAAATCATTATGAAAACTTTGTTCATAACACTTTCCCCCCATTACTACAGTGTCTATTCCCTCTAAAAATTTATCATAATCCCATGTATTTTCAGTATCTAATTTGTCATTTCCATCTCCAACAATCCAGTCATAACCGCCATCCTCTGAAGCTATATATCCATCAATGCTCATTGCTAAATTTAATATTATCTTTCTATCCATATTGTGATTCCTCTTTTCTATATTTCTTAATTTAGATATTAATTTTTGTTTATAAAATCTTTACATTCCCAAATTAATAAAATATCTTACTTGATATAAAATATATTATAAGTTAGAATAGTTGACATCTTATGTCATATTTGAAAGGAAAAATTATGAAAGCAGACAGATTAATTTCTATACTAATGTTACTACAAATACATAATCAGCTAACAGCTAAGGAATTATCTAAGCAGTTAGAGGTTTCCATTAGAACTATTTATAGAGATGTTGAATCTTTAAGCAGTCTTGGAATACCAGTATACGCTGACAGGGGAATAAATGGAGGAATAAAACTTCTAGGAGATTACAAAACTTCTTTAAATGGAATAAATAACGATGAAATATTCTCTTTATTTCTCTCTACAGGAGATAAGATTTTAGAAGATTTAGGAATGGAAAAACTAAAAAACTCTACTATCCTTAAGCTTTTAGGTAATTCTTCTCCTAACCAATTAAAGGAAATTGAAAATATACAAAACTTTATTTATATAGATATGAATACTTGGGGTGAAGTTCCTACAACTTTAAATAAAGATATACTATCACAGTGTCAAAATTCAATTTGGAACTCTAAAGTACTAAAATTTGTATACGAAAAAACAAATGAAACAAAAGATGTTATATTAAGTCCACTTGGTTTAGTATGCAAAAGAGGAGTTTGGTATCTAGTTGGCATAAATAATGACATAACTAAAGCCTATAAAGTGAATTCAATAAAATCTATCTACTTAATGAATGATAATTTTGTTAGACCAAAGGATTTTAATTTAGAGAATTATTGGAAATCATCTATTAGTAATTTTAAAAATTTAATTCCAAAATATACTTTTACGTTTAAGGTTGATAAATCCATTTTAAATAGTATAAGAGAAAGAAAATTTATAACTATAAGGAATACAACTATAAAAGAAAATAAAATATATCTTGATATTGATTTTGATGCTAAATGGCAGGGTATAGAATTTGCCTTTGGATACGGTAAATATATTCAAATAATAGAACCTAAGGATGCCATCTCGGAAATTAAGGAAAAAGCTTCAGAAATAATCAATTTATATAACTAAAATAAATAAGCTCAATTGTAAAATTAAATGAGAGCATATAATTATATGCTCTCATTTCTTATATCTAATTACATTCTGAATATATCATAATTACATTCTTTAAAAATTCATTAAATTCATTATACTCATATTCTTCTAAATTTTTATTGTAACACATAACTTTTAAACTATGACCTTCATATCCTTTTCTATATGGAGGATCTATATGATTAAATTCTTGTAGCATAAACCCTATTTTAGAATAAAACTTAAGTCTTTTAAGCGCTATTTCGTCTATAGGTGGGTCGATTTCTAAAATTATTGTCTTATTATCTCTACAGAAAATTTCTAGTATTTTTGAACCATAACTTTTACCTCTTAATTCTGAATATATAGCTAAATGTTCAATATATTTATATTTGTCAAACTCCCAATATAATAATATACCTACAACTACACTTTCATCACATATTACTATCCAATTATATCTATCATCTTTTAATGCTTCTATTTGACTTTCTAAAGTTCTTTGTTCAAATATAGGAAAACTATTTATTTTGATATAAATAATCAAGACATGTTTGCTAATATTTCACAGTTTATTTAGTTATGGTTTTATTGAACTCTTTCTATCTTATTTACACCATCATCTTCAACATATTTGAATTCATTATTTACAGTATTAATAAAAGACTTAATCCACAAACTTCTTAATTGATAAAATAGCTCAACTTCATCATTCCAGATATCCTTATGAACACAAATTCGTCTCTTCCAACTTACAATATCTTCATTAGACTCTAAAATCTCATTAACTCTATCACATGGCATTCCATCTAAAATATAGTCATTTATTTTATTGTATATATTTTTTGCATTAGATAAATCTATCCCTTCAGCTAAACATTCTTTGCCTGCCTTAATACCTTGATCTATATATGCTTTTTCTATTTTACTAATACTATCTTTATCATTTTTAAGGATTATTCTTATCCAATATGCCATTCTACCTTCTGAAGAATGAATTCTATCTTGAAGCCATCCGTGTATATTATTAGTATCTATAATTTCCTCTAAAGGTTTATTCGGTAATTTTTCTCCAAACTTTTTATTTGCCTCCTTTGCTAATTTATCAATATCTAACTTCTCCTCTTTAGCTACCCTTATTATTTCATCCTCTAGTCCTTCAAACCATAATATTTTATTGTATAGCCAGTAATGTATTTTTCCTAAGTATAAGCTCATAATGACCTCCAAAATATAAAAATTCATTTTATTTTCTTTTAGATTTCCTTGAATTTCATCTAAAAATACACTCTACTCTTATATTAATAAAATATTTTTTGCAAGAAGATATTATCAGTATTTTATGCACTAAAACAATAGGTTAATTTACACATACATATCTCTAATCATTTAAATATCTTTTTAATATTTCAATTCTAGTTTCCATTGTTCTTTTTACAATATTTCTGTTATACGTGCTGTCAAAACCATGAAAAGTTCCTTTTAATTCATTTAAGTACACATATACTCCTGCTTTTCTAAGTTTTTGAGAATAAATATTTCCTTAATTTATCTAAAAAGAGTAAATTCTATATGAATTTACTCTTAGCTTTACTATTTTCTTCTTAATATTAAAAATATACTAAAATATTAAAATCTTATATTCTACATAAATAGCCATAAACTTATTGCCATAACCGCCATCCCAGCTACTAAACCATAAATGGATAAATGCCCTTCTCCATATTCTCTTGATAGTGGCAATAGCTCATCTAAAGATATAAATACCATAATACCAGCTACACCAGCAAATAACACACCAAATACTGTATCATTCATAACCGGCATTAATATTAAATATCCAACTAAAGCTCCAATAGGTTCAGCAAGACCAGAAATAAAGGAATATACAAATGCCTTTTTCTTACTTCCCGTAGCATAGTAAATAGGAACAGATACTGAAATCCCCTCTGGAATATTGTGTATCGCAATTGCTACAACAATGGGTATAGCTATAGAAAAATCTTGTAATGCAGATATAAAAGTTGCTATTCCTTCTGGAAAGTTATGTATACCTATTGCAAGCGCAGTAAAAACTCCAGTTCTTAGCAATTTATTATTTTCTAGTGCAGAATCATTAATCTCTGATGTATCATGTACCTCGTGAGGGTTACTTTCTGATGGAATAAATTTATCTATTAATAAGATTAAAAATACTCCTGTAAAAAATGCTATTATTGTTATTCCAGTTCCTATTTTATCTCCAAAAGATATAGCTAATTTTATCTTTGCCTCTGAAAATATCTCTATCATAGATACATAAATCATCACACCAGCTGAGAATCCTAGTGTGACAGATAAAAATTTTTTATTATCTGTTTTAGAAAAAAAAGCAATACAACTTCCAATACCTGTAGATAATCCTGCAATAGCTGTTAACATAAAAGCAAAAGCTATATTTCCCATTCCCCCCTCCTTTTTACCTTATATTATTTATATTCAATTCTACTCGTATTTTGCCATTTAAATAGCTTTTTTTGCTGCTATCATAAGAAACATTGGTCTTCTGAATTCATTTTCTAAATATGGATTTTCATCAACCATTTCTTTAGGTGGTACAGGTTCTGATATTTTAACTATATTAAATCCATTTTCAATAAGTGTATTTATGTAAGTGGAACAAGTTCTGTGATATTTAATAACTTCTTCATCTAAAAATCTTGTTATTCTAATAGATTCATCTTGATAATTATCCACTGGCCAATGTAATATCTCTCCATCCTCATTATAATACCAGTCCTGTTGAGCATTTGCTGTAAAAATAGGATGTTCTACTGAGAATACAAAATCTCCTCCTCTAGAAATACTATTATATATTTTTTTGCAAATTTCATCGAAATTCTTAACATAGTGAAGTGCTAAAGAACTAATTACTATATCAAATTCTTCATTCTTAAACTCAATATCTTCTACCGCTTTACATTCATATTTAATTTTAGAATCATTTGTCTTTTCTTTTGCTGTATCAAGCATCTTTTCTGATATATCAATACCTACTATAGAACTAGCTTTTTGCTCTGATGCATATCGACAATGCCATCCAAATCCGCACCCAATGTCAAGTACCCTCTTCCCCTCAAAAGATGGCAGCATTGTCTTTAAAATATGCCATTCTCCAGCTGACTCAAGTCCTCCTATTGAACGCTCCATCTTGCTATATTTGTTAAAAAAGTTAATATCATCATTTTTATTTTGCTTCATTTTACTTATCCTTCCTCTTTACTTTCTTTTAATGTAAAAAAATATTTAATGCTCTATACAACGACTCATAAAAAAATACCAATCATGATTACCTGGCCATTCTTCATACGTAAAATCTATATTAAAGTTCTTCATTATTTTACTAAATTCTAAATTTTCATCATACAAAAAGTCATTATATCCGCAAGCTGTATAAATTATAGGCTTATCTGATTTATTATATAAATTCTTAACTAGTTCTATTAGTTCAAACTCCGATTTCCAAGTCAAATCTTCTCCAAAAATAGCTTTTAAGTCCTCGTACTTAACAATACCAGCATCTCTCTGATAATTAAGATAGTCCTTTAAAAATAAGAATGCTGGAGAAAATGCACCACAAAATCCATATTGCTCCGGCTTTGAAAGAGCGCATTTTAATGCTCCATATCCACCCATGGATGCCCCCATTATAGCTGTATCTTCTCTTTTGATGAAATATTGAATATATTTTTACAAATTTTGGAAAGTTCTTCAGTAATATATGAAAAGTACTTTAATCCGTATTTCATATCAGTATAAAAGCTCTTTGAACTTCAGGCATTATAAATATTACATCATGCCTATTATCATATACAGGAAATAATGTATAATTCACCCAATTTCTATAATTATCACATAATCCATGAAAAAGATAAACTACTTTATAATAACCATCTAACTTCAAATCATTTGGTGTAACTATTGTTATCCCAGTATCCATATCTAATACTTTCGAAAATACATTTCCATTAAGTTTAATTTGATCAAACCCTCCATAATTTATATCTTAAACTCATTTTATACAGAGCATATACTAAAATCATATCACTTATACTAATTTACAAACAAGAAAGTAATTATAATTTTATGTATATAAGTAATTATTTTCTATTTATAGGTTTATTTTCTATTCCCTTGGAAACAATAATACAATAATTTCTAATTTTTAGGGAGGGCCTATGAGAGTACCAGAACATATTGGAATAATACCCGATGGAAATAGACGTTGGGCTTTATCAAACAACATGACTAAAGACAAGGGCTATGAACATGGAATAAACCCTGGTCTTGAAGTCTTTAAACTTTGTCAAAAAGAAAATATAAAAGAAGTAACATTTTATGGATTTACTGTAGATAACACAAAGCGTCCTACAGAACAAAAACTTGCATTTACCCAAGCTTGTATTGATTCTGTTATGCTTTTAACTAAAGAAGACTGCGAAATACTTGTAATAGGAAATACAGAGTCAAATGCCTTCCCAAAGGAACTACTTCCATTCACTACTAGACAGAAATTTGGTAATGGAGGTACTAAAGTAAATTTCTTAATACACTATGGATGGGAATGGGATTTAAATTTACTAAAAGATGCTAATTCTTCTAAGAAGCATATTTTACCTTACATACATTCTAAAGATATTTCTAGAATCGACCTTATAATAAGATGGGGAGGTAGAAGAAGACTTAGTGGCTTTTTACCTGTACAGTCTGTATATGCAGACTTCTATGTAGTAGATAGTTATTGGCCTGATTTTACTCCTAAAGATTTCTATAATGCCTTAGATTGGTATAATGAACAAGATGTTACTCTTGGTGGATAAACTTTATAAATAAAAATCACCTTCAGTAGTATATTAAATTCATATACTGTTAAAGGTGATTTTTTAGTAAGTAAACTACTAAAATCTCTCTTTTCTTCTTTTTATTTTTTCTAATTATCTTATTTAGATTACACTTAATATTCCTTAATAATTTTGTAATATTTTCGTAATTACAGTTACAAAATTGTAAACCAATTGAACTTTAAAATAGTTTATAGTATATTAGACAGGAGAATACATAAATTCTGTAAACAAATCGTATATATTATGTGTACAACAAATTAAAGGAGATTGAGTATGAAAATAAAAAAGAAAATTACTTCGTTAATCTTATGTGGTGCTCTATTTATAAGTAGCATTAACTTTGCCTTTGCAGATAGTTCAAGAGTTGTTACTTTAGGTGCAAACTTAAGCAAAGAACAACGTGCTACTATGCTAAAGTACTTTGGCGTTAATGAAAATGAAGTGGTAATAATAGAAGTAAATAACCAAGAAGAAAGAAAGTACTTACAAGGTGTAGCAACTGAAGAACAATTAGGTAAAAAAACCTTCTCTTGTGCTTATGTTGAGCCAACAAAAGCTGGTAGTGGTATAAATGTAAAAACTGCCAATATAACTTGGGCAACTAGCTCAATGATAGCAAGTATAATGTCTACTTGTGGAATTGAAAATGCTAATGTAGTTGCAGCTGCTCCATTCCCAGTTTCTGGGACGGGAATGATGACTGGTATAATGAAAGCATTCGAGGATGCTACTGGAGAACCTTTAGATGAAACAAAAAAAGAAATTGCATCTGAAGAGCTAATAATAACTGGAGATTTAGCAGATGAAATAGGTGGAGAATCTGGCCAAGATAAAGCTACAGGTATTATCAATGATATCAAAACAGAGATAATAAAAAATAATACTAGTGATACTATACAAATTGCTGACACTATAAACAATATAACAAATAACTACAACGTAACTTTAACACCAGACCAAGAGCAACAAATAAAAGATTTAATGACAAAAATAGCACAACAAGATTATGATTATGACAGCATAAAAAATGCTTTAAATAGTGTAAAAGATAATGTAAATGAAAATTTATCAGCTATGGGAGAAAATCCAAATTCGGGCTTATTCGATACTATAAAAGGTTGGTTTAGTGGGATAGGCGATTGGGTTGCAGGTATATTTGAGGGTAATAAAGATTTAGGTATACTTGGAAATACTAATGACAATTTACTTGGTGATGGAGCTCAAATAGATGCTACTGATAAGGATGCAATAAACCTTCCATCAAATGAGCAAGTTGAAGGTTTCTTCTCAAAGATATGGAATTGGTTTACTGGATTATTTAGTAGTAATGATAATAACTCATCAGAATCTAATAATAATGAAGTAACAGACCAAAACAATGAAGCTCCAGCTGAGAATAATTCTTCTAATGATATTCCTACTTCTAATACTGATGATAATACTAACCAAGATTCATCAAATGAACCTGTTGACAATTCAACAGATAATAATTTAAATTCTTCTGATAATAATGAAGATAGTAATACATCTAGTGAGGAACCTACAAACTTAAATAATTAAAATTCAATTTAAGAATAATTAATATCATCAATAAATTAAAAAGGATACAGTTTTTATAATAAATACTGTATCCTTTTTAATTTTAACTTTATTCTATATCTATATTAGTTGCTCCAAATTGATTCCAAGGTATCTTAAATTTTGGAATACCTACATAATATGGAGCTATATCATATCGTTGAAAATAGACTACTAATCCATCTTTTTCTATATAAAAATCTTGATTACTACTGATGCCTTTAAATCCATTTTCACCTGTAAAATATAAATCCTTATTCTTTTCTATTTCTTTTGAAATAGAATCATTTATTATTTTCTCGTAATCAGTTCCATTTTTAAAAATATCTTTTATTTTAATTTGTTTTCCAGTTAATAAATTATAATTATACGATTTTAAGTAACTCATTCCATGTGCTCCACCAGTAAATTCATAAGTTGTTATTGGTATACTTAGTATATTGTTTTTATTATAAGTAACTTCATATTCTGAATATGCTTCATACTGATATTTTACATACTGCTCTTTCTGTTTTGAATATATCTTTTTATAATCTTTTTCATATTGCTTAGATTCTTCTTTGATTCTATTTTTAAATTCTAGTATATACTTATATATTTCTTCATTAATGCTTTCAACGATTTTAACTTTTGAATCTTTTTTATTTGTATTTTTATCTTTAATCTTTAAAAATGGATATTTTATCCTTGCTTTGAAGAATTCACTATCTTCAATTATACTCTTTGTCTCTATCTCAAATATTTCATTTACAGAGTCCTTCTTATTTTCTTCTGTATATGATTCTAAATTTTCTTTTAATATAAGGTCTTCTTCATTATTAATATTTCCATATGAAAAAGAAGTGTTTACAAGCATAGTCATTATAGCAATTAATAATATCTTTTTAAATTCTTTCATATTAATACTCCTTAATTTATTTTTTATTAAGTTTATTTTCTTCTATTTTAGTACTTCTATGCTAAAGTTTACATTAAAAAAAATTATAACTATCCCAAAATACAAATAAAATCACTAAAAAAGCCCTAATTATATTTTTTTAATTAGGGCTTTTTCTTTATTTTCTATTTAAATAAGTTTCTATTATGTTTTTAACTTTAGGAACTAAATACTGAGATGTAGATTTCTCTTTCATATCTTCCATTACCATAGATATAGCTATTTTTGAATCATCTAAGTCTACAGCTGCAAACCAACTATTTTCACTCCCTGATTTATCATCTTTACTACCTTTTATTTCTGCTGTTCCAGTTTTTCCTGCAAGATTTACACCTTCTATCTTAGCTAAGTTTCCACTTCCGTCTGAATCATTTATTACAGCAGAAAAACATTTCTTTAGCTCCGGAAGATAATCCTTAGATATAGCTTCGCTATATATCTTGGCTTCATTATTTTCACTTATAACTAATCTTGGAGTCATGATATTTCCATTATTTCCTAAAGCACTATATGCCATTGTGATCTCTAGTGGAGTTGTAAGTATCTCTCCTTGTCCATAACCTGTATCTGCTAATAAAAGCTCATCTTCTAACTTTCCATTATTAGATATTTGAGATTTAGCCATAGGATATTCAAATGTAGATTTTACTCCTATTCCAAACTTCTTAGCTTCTTCTATATATTTTTCAGCACCAATTTTTATTGCTTTATCTGCAAAATATATTTTGTCAGAGTACTTTACTGCCTCATACAAGTTAACTGAACCAGCATCTTTTACTCTAGTTACTTTATAATCTCCCCATGATGAGCTATTTTGCCAGTATAAACCTTTTATTTCCATCTTTTCACTAGGATCTATCACTTTATTTTCAAGTCCTATTGATGCTGTAATAAGCTTCATTGTTGATCCTGGTGAATAAGCATTGTTAGCTCTGTTGTCAAATTCTGCATTTTTACTTTCTTCCCAAGTTTTAGCTATAGTTTTAGTCTTATATGTTACTAATGTATTTGAATCATAAGAAGGTGAGCTTACCATAGCTAGTACTTCTCCTGTCTTAGGATCCATAGCTATTGACGCTCCCTTATCTTTATTCATCTGATTATATACATCCTCTTGAAGTTCAGAGTCTATAGATAATTTTATATCTTCACCATCACTAGCCTCAGTTTTAGCTACAGTTATTTGTTCATCTCCTCTTTCTATATATATATGAGCTCCTTCTTTTGCTCTTAACTTATCCTCATAAACTTGTTCTAATCCATTTTTACCAATTTGACTATAAAAAGTATAACCTTTATTTGGATTTTTTGCTAACTCTTCCTCGGTAATACTACCAATATATCCAAGTAAGCTACCGAATGCTTCCCCTTGTGCGTAAACTCTAGATATCCCCTTTTGTACACTTACACCATTTATATCAGATAAAATTTCAACTTTTTCTTGTTCATAATTTGATACTTTTACAATAAATAAAGCTTCATCGGAGTTTGTACTTTTATTTAACTTATCTTCTATGTATTCTTCACTTATATCTAAAATATCAGCCATCTTACTGATATTTTCATTCTTATTTTCCTCAAAAGCATCTGGGACTATATTAACAAAATTAACCTCTCCATTATATGCTAATAAATTATCATTTCTATCGAGTATACGACCTCTACTGCCGTTCGTAGTTTTTACCCTTATTTTATCACCTTGTATCATTTGAGGTAATATTAAACTTTCATTCCATAATATCTTGTATTTATTATCTTCTTTTACTAATTTAATATTCGCATCGTCAAACTTCAACTCTCCTGCAATTGTGTTCATGGTAATCGTTATTGGTATTTCTAACTTATTTTCTGAATCTTTTATATCTATTTTTATGTTATTTACTCCCATTGCTGAATATATATTAGAATATTTTTGCACAAATCCCTCTTTTGATTCATACTCTTCATCTATATATTTCTTAGATTCATTTGCTAATTCTTCATATAATTCTTCATATTTACCATCATTTAATAATTTCGCGTAATTATTTACTACGGCTTCAATATTTTCTTCTTTATTACATCCTAAGAAAACAAACATACTCATGATTAACACACTTGCAACTATAAATATTCTTTTTAAATTCATAATAATTCCCCCTTTTCTACTTTATGCTTTAATTAAAATAAGTATTTACTATATTATCTACTACTTCATCTTTTATAGATATAGCTTTACCAATTTCTCCATCTAACATATACCATACATAATTATGTACATCTACTGCATTTTCAAATTTTCCATTTTTCCATTTATTTAGTTCATTATATAAGTGTTTCCTATCTTCATCACTTTCAATTAATTCTAGTCCATTTATTGCAAGTTCTATAGTTTTTGGCGTTATTTTTATACTACCATATTTTCTGCCATCTATGGGGTTTATTATTCTATTTGACATTTTATGTATAAACTGAACTGCTAAATATTCAGTTTTAGGTTCTTGAATTTGCTTACCTTCTTTATCATCTAAAACCTCATCTTCAAATTCTCCTCCTTCGTTATATAATTTATTCACCTTATATTCTGAAGGTTTTATAAATTTAACCTTATTACTTTCATCTAAAGTAGCCTTTGGTGCTATTTTATCTAACCCAATGAAATAACTAATTTCATCTATTTTTAAAGTATCATTTATGGTTTTCAATATTTTTTCTAAAAAAGGAACTTTATGAGCCAGCACAGGGTTATATACTCCTATTAAAAATATAACTGCTATACTCGCAGCACTTGCAATTATCTGCTTCTTTCTTTTATGTTTCTTCATATCTACTTCTGCTTTATCTATAGCATCTCTCACCCAGATCTTCATATTACTAGGTGCTTTTATTGAATTTATTTTTTCATCATCTATATAAAACTCATTCATTTCTAAATCAAGTTCTTCTACACTTATTTCTTCTAATTCATTTACTAAAGTATCATTTATATTTATGTTTTCAATTTTATTACTCATTTTCATATCCCTCCTTTAACAGATTTTTCATATCCCGAATTGCCTTTCTCAAGTGGGTCTTTATCGTATTAATAGGACGATCTAATACTTTTGATACTTCTTCTATTTTTAAATCCTCTATATACCTTAAAATAATTGCATCTTTATATTTGTCTTCTAGCTCATCAATCGCATTAAACAAGTCAATTTTAATCTCAATATTATCATCAATAATAACCTCTTTTATAAAAGCTTCTTCATCATGTTGTAAATCAACCATACCAACTTTATTTATATAATCATTAGAAACATTTATTAGTATTCTACTTATCCAAGTTTTAAAATATTTAGGTTCTCTTAAATTACCTATATTTCTATATGCCTTATAAATAGTTTCCTGAATTATTTCCTTTACATCATCCTCATGTTTACATTTTAAGTACGCTTCCCTGTATAACCTATCTGAGTACATATCTATCAAATTTTCAAAAGCTTCACAATCACCTTTAATGGCTCTCTTAACTAAGACTATCTCTTCCATCATATCCCCTTCCATAATAGTAAAAATTTCTTCTCATATCTATTAGACTCTAAATCTAAAAAAAAGGTTTTAAAAAAATAGACTATAATTAATATATTTTATCAACATATCAATTATAGTCTATTTTTCAACATTTTTAAAATTGAGTTATCTGAATTTTTTAACATTTCTTCTAAGTATTTTCCTTAACAGTAAAAATACCCTTCCAACTTATTTTGATTATACCTACTAATATTAATGCATAAATATATATAAATACATTTGTATTCATTGATATTATCCCAAAATGTATACTTACTAATATTCCAGTAGTAATCATTGATTTAAATACTACAATAATATTTTTAGATGAAGTTCCTACATTATAAGGTTTTGAAAATGGTAAGTATTTTTCATTAAGTTTAAAAGAAACCATGGAAACAAGTATACCAGATAAAAATAGCACTACTAAATGTTTTATAACCTCTAATTTAAATATTACTATAAATACTATAGACAAAAGTATAAAAGATGGAAAATACAACTTGTAAATACTACTCTTAAACATCCCAGTGTATATATTTCTTATATTCTTTATAGGAAGTACTTCATATATCCAAGCTCCTTCAAATTCACTTGAATATTGAACCATAGTTATTATATTTTGCATAATTACTATTCCCAAATATCCGCTAAGGAATAAATAGCTTTTCCTTATTTCCATTAAGTAGTTTATGATACCACTGTTATCATAGGAAGTAAATATCATTATAATCGGCATAAATGCTCCTAATGCTAATGATGGGTATACCTTTGTTTTAAAGTCTCTATCTTTATCAAGTATATTATAAACAAAATTAAATATAGCTCTTTCTTCTTTCTCTCTACAAATTAATTTACTTACTTTAATAGAAAGCTTTTCTTTTTTTGATTTACTTTTATAAGTATTATCGTTAAGTTTTTGAAGATTCTTCTCAAATACTGGAACAAGTTTTTTATAGATTACTAGTGACACTATAGGTACAACTATAGATAAAATACTTAGTACAATTCCAATAGAATCTATAGGTTTTCCATCTAACAAACTAAAGTTAGAAGAAAACCACATAGGAATAAATAATATATTCCACCAAGACTGATTGTAAGCTATATCAGTATGCATAAAATCAAAACTTCTTGCTATAAATTGATAACCTATTGTGAATAATAATAAAAAGCAAATTTGGAATATATTTAACATATCCTTAAGCTTTTCCCCTTTAAAAAGTTTAAGAATTATGAGATACATAATAGCAGTAATTATTATCATCAAAATATCGATAAGTACTATACTCAAAACTAATAATAAAAAATACTGTATGCCAAATCTTAAGGATGCTATCAAACTAAATCCTGATATAGATAAACTCAGCATAAATATGTATATAAAAATATGCGTAGTTTTTGCTGCATTTAATGTTTTAGGCTCAACCCCTCTAATTCCGATTATATCTTTATCATTTACATCTAGTATCACACTAGAAAAGTCAGATATAAGTACTGTTAAAAGTAATATCATAAAGCAAGAAAAATAAACGCTCATCTTTATTCTCGAATCTATATTCATTAAAATTATAGGTAGAAATATAACACCTAAAATAGCATAAACAATAAGAGAACTGTAAAAATAATTTTTCTCCTTGCCTTCAATCGGACCCTCAGACATAGTTGGTACTCTTCTACAATCTAAAGTAAGCTTTGCTTGTATGATTAATCTCATAATATTATAGTCAACGCCAAGTTTCGTGTATATACCTCTAAATAAATCTAAAATTCTAAGTGCTAAAAAGTTTTTCATACTCTATACCTCATTTAAAATATTAATAAACTCATTCGATAATTCACTATGCTCAGCAAAACCAGTAAGTTCATTAAATATTTCTTCTAGAGAACCATCAAAGCTTGATTTTCTAATTTCTTCAAAATTACCATCGGCAACTATATTTCCATCATTTAAAACAATTATCCTGTCGCTTATTTTCTCTACAACTTCCATAATATGAGAAGAGTAGAAAATAGTCTTTCCATTTTCTTTTAGTTTATTTATTATCTCTTTTATTAGAAGTACACTATTTGCATCTAGCCCACTCAGTGGCTCATCTAAAAATAATATATCTGGGTTATGAAGTACGGCTGAAATTATAGCTACTTTTTGCTTCATTCCCTTTGAGAAAGAAGATATTCTGCTTTCATATGCATTCTCTATATCTAGTACTTTCATAAGCTTTTTTGCCTTTTCATCGCAAGTTTTATATTCTATCCCATATAATTGACCTATAAATGTTAAATATTCTCTCGCAGTTAAACTTTCATATACTTTAACAATTTCTGGAACATATCCTATTTTATTTTTATACTCAAAATCCTCTTCCGTAATATCTCTTCCGAAAATTTTCACCTCTCCATCATATCCACCTATAAGCCCTAAAATTATTTTTATTGTAGTACTTTTTCCTGCACCATTAGGCCCTATATATCCTATAATGTTACCTCTATTTATATCTAGATTTATATTTTTTAATACTTGTTTTGATCCATAACTCATATTTAGGTTCTTTATTTCTATTATTTTTTCATTATTAATCATTAGATTCCCCTCTTATTTGTTACTCATTTCTTTTGACTTATCTACTGCTGCAGTTACAGCTTTTATTATAGACGCCCTCATATTATTTTCTTCTAACACAGCTACTGCTTCTATTGTTGTTCCTCCTGGGGAGCATACCATATCCTTAAGTTCTCCAGGGTGCTTTTCACTTTCAAGAACCATTTTAGCAGAACCCATTACTGACTGAGCCGCAAATTTATAAGCTTGTTCTCTTTGCATTCCAGCCTTTACAGCACCATCTGCTAAAGCTTCTATAAACATAAATACATATGCAGGTGACGATCCGCTTACTCCAATCACTGCATCTATTAAGCCTTCTTTTACAATCTCACATTTCCCAAAAGAATTAAATATTGATACGATTTCATTTAATTCATCATCATTTATATTTTTATTAGGACAAAGTGCTGTCATTCCCTCATTTACTAAAGCAGGTGTATTTGGCATTGTTCTAACTACTTTTTTATCACATCCAATTATATTTTCTACAGACTCTATAGTTTTTCCAGCTGCTATAGTAACTATTATCTTATCCTCAGTGATAAGTTCTTTTACTTCTTCTAAAACAGAGTCATATACATTTGGTTTTACTGCAATAAAAACTATATCTGAATTTGTAACTACGTCTTTAGAATTTTTTGTGGTATTAATTCCAAAATTTTTGCTTACTCTTTCTAATGTAGAATCTCTTAAAGCTGAAGCAATTATTTTATTCGGACTTATTAAATTTGATTTTACTATTCCTCCAATAATTGCAGATGCCATATTTCCTGCTCCTATAAAACCTATACTTTTCATAAAAATCTCCTTTTATATTCGTTTTATTTATATAAAGTTTGTACTTTAAATTTATATAACCTTGAATATATACTTTATTCTTTTTTATTATAACAGAATTATCTTAATATTTTTAATATATTTTGACTCTTATGTTAGGATTACTATATAATTTACAAATTCTTTTGTGTTAAATAACTAAAGATATAAAAAAGATTCTATAAACCTTTGTTTTGCATTTATAACATGAATTCTAGCATCTTGCTCAGCCAAAAATTCATCCCCTTTTTCTATGGCATTAACTATTCTCATATGTTCAATTAAAACATCTTGCCTTTTATCTAAATGATGTAAACTAACCTTTCTTAAACTTTTTAGATATTCATATACATGTTCAATTTACCTTAATAATATTTTATTTTTACTTGACCTCATTAGCTTAACCGATATGGTCATCATGTCAGAATCTTTTGAAACTCAAACTCATATTGTTGAACTATTACACTTAATTAGATTAATCACTGTTTTAATAGTACTTCCTATAGTTATAAAATTTGTTGCTGAAAAAATTTTATAAAAATAAAACTGTGAGCTTACTTGTTCACAGTTTTATTTTTATTAATTACTGATACATATTTATTGTCTTTAATATAAAATCTCCATAAATAATCCTTTGCTTCTTCTGCATAATCAATATTTATACGTTTGTCTATTTCTATTTCAAATTTATAATCTGCAAATATTTTTTTACCTTCTTCATAATAAAAATCACTTATATACAATTCATTATCTAAAATACTTTTAGAATTTAGGCTTTTGTCTATATTTAATGCCATACAAAGCTTCCCTGGGCCATTGCTAATATTTTTCTTTTGATAAGTACTTAAATTGCTATAATTCTTTTTATATCTATTTTCACAAATTTCTTCTATTCCTTTTACTGGTTCAATTGCTCTAATCAATACACACTCTGGTATATTCTCCTTATTTGCTGATATATTTAAACAGTAATACATTCCATAAATTAAATATACATATATATGGCCTCCGTCTAGATATAATGGCATCGTTCTATCTGTTTTCTTGTCTCCATATACATGAGCGGCCTTATCATTTACACCCATATATGCTTCAGTTTCAACAATTTTACTTACTATTTGTATCCCATCGTATTCCCTTATTAAATATTTACCTAATATATCTTTTGCTAAATTTATAGCATCTTGTTGAAAAAAATCTCTATTCAAGCTAACACCTCATTTATGTTTATTCATTATTATTTTACCATAATATCAAATATAAATAGCTGTATTTTAACTTAATATAAATTAGAATAAAAAACCATCAAGTTTATAAAAATATATACCCAATGGTCTTATTATTATGGTTTATATTTAATTTTAACTAAAATGATGGTATTATACTACCTTGATATTCCTCTTCTATAAACGCTTTTGCTTCTTTACTAGTTAATGCCTCTGTTAATACTTTTACTTTTTCACTATCTTTATTATCTTCTCTACATGCTAAAATATTTGAATATGGTGAATCTGCTGATTCTATTGCAATTGCATCTTTAGTAGGATTTAAATTAGCACTTAATGCGTAGTTTGTATTTATAACTGCTGCATCTACATCTGCTAATACCGTTGGCAATTGTGGAGCTTCTACTTCTACAATCTCTATATTTTTAGCATTTTCAGTTACATCTTTAACTGTTAAGATCTCTTTATCTGCAACTTTTATTAATCCATTATCCGCTAATAGTTGTATAGCTCTTGAACCATTTGTAGGATCATTTGGTATTGCTATTTTTGCTCCATCATTTAATTCGTCTAACTTCTTTATCTTCTCTGAGTAAACTCCCATTGGCTCCAAATGTACCTTTGCCGTATATGTTAACTTATATCCTTTTTGAGCTACTGTTTCTTCTAAGTAAGGTACATGTTGGAAGTAATTTGCATCTAATGATCCTTCATCTAATGCTGTATTTGGAAGAACATAATCATCAAATATTTTTACATCTAATTCATACCCTTTAGCTTCTACTAAAGGTTTTATTTCTTCTAATATCTCTGCATGTGGTGTCGCTGATGCTCCTACTACAATT
>JABLTN010038492.1_pt1 | contig 17867 bp, 14 predicted proteins | sample 7160141 | NCBI WGS metagenome assembly JABLTN01 (sample SAMN14651226, study PRJNA627086) | human gut metagenome | isolation source: feces | host: Homo sapiens | reverse complement strand
CGGTGAAGTGCAGGTTGATGTCCTCCATCGGGACGACCTGTGCGTAACCGCCGCCTGCGGCGCCGCCCTTGATGCCGAATACCGGACCGAGCGACGGCTCACGCAGGGCAATGATGGCGTTTTTGCCCATCTTGTTCAGCGCCTCGCCGAGACCAACAGTTGTTGTTGTTTTGCCTTCTCCTGCCGGTGTCGGGTTGATGGCGGTGACGAGAATCAATTTGCCGTCCGGCTCGTCCTTCAGGCGCTTCCATGCGTCATCGGAGATTTTTGCCTTATACTTGCCGTAGTATTCCAGCTCATCCTCCAAAAGTCCTGCCTTTTCGGCAACTTTGCCGATGGGAAGCATCGTACAGTTTTGCGCAATTTCAATATCACTCAGCATATCCAAAAACTCCTTTAGTTTTTATCATCCACGTAATCGTCTCGTCCATGTCAGATGGACGGTCGGAAGCCAAAGCCGTAGGAATCATACCTAGTATAGCATAAAATGCATATAAATTTAAGAGCAAAATCAAAAGAATCAAAAAATGAAGAAAAAACAATGGCGGCAGGACGGCTTGTGATTTTTGTGACAAAAAAGTATTTACCGCTTGGCGGAAAGGTGGTATGATAAGAAGGAATGAATTTGAGGACGAATGCCGCGGCATTTGCGGCATTTGCGGAAGCGGGGGGAACTGCTTTCCGGAAAGGACATCGGTTTCATGCAAAAAATAAAAGAAAGTATTGGACGGTATTTTGGCACGCTGGACTATATTCTGCTGTTTCTGGCGCTCGCTTGCTCGGCGTTTGGCTTGGTTCTGATTTTTTCCGCCACCTATGCGATGGACGGCGGTAGCGCCAAGTATATCGCGGTGCAGTCGATTGCAATTGTGCTGGGTCTGGTCGGCTTTGTCATCGTGTCGTCCATCGACATTGAAAAGTATACGCCGATGTGGCGGCTGGTGTACATCATCAACATTGTGTTCCAGCTGTCGCTGGTTGTATTCGGCTATGAAAACGGCGGCAATAAGAGCTGGTTGCGGTTTGGCAGTCTCGGCATTCAGCCGGCGGAGCTCGGCAAGCTGCTGTTTGTCTTTACATTTGCCAAGCACATCAATCTGCTGCGGTACAAGCTCAACAAGGTGAGCAGCCTCGTGCAGTTTGGTCTGCATCTGATTCTCATGATGGCAGCGATTATCCTGCCGTCCAAGGATGTCGGCATGTCGCTGCCGTATGTTTTTATTGCCGTTGTCATGCTGTTTGCGGCGGGACTCAGCCTCAAATGGTTTGCGGGCGGTATCATCCTGACTTGTGCGGCGGTTCCGATTTTGTGGCAGAGTCTGGGAACATTCCAGCGCAATCGAATTCTCGTACTGTTTAATCCGAGCGTTGCGCCGGATACCTATTGGCAGCAGCAGCAGAGCCGCATTGCCATTGGCTCCGGCAAGCTGCTCGGCGCAGGATTTCTCAAGGGCAACGAGACGCAGAACAACATGCTGCCGGCAAAGCAGACCGACTTTATTTTCGGCGTTGCCGGAGAGGAATGGGGACTGATCGGCTGTCTGGTCATTGTCGCACTGCTCATGGCGCTGATTATTCGCATCTATTATATTGCATTTCATGCACCGAGTCAGATTTCCAGCTTGATTTGCGTCGGCATCGGCAGCATGCTGCTGTTCCAGACCTTTGAGAACATTTTTATGTGTCTGGGCATTGGACCGGTTATGGGTCTGACGCTGCCGCTGTTCAGCTACGGCGGATCTTCGGTTGTGACGAATTATCTGGCGATTGGCATTGTTGTAGGCATTTCTCAGCGCAGCAAACGGCACAGACGGCACGGTCTGGACGGCGCGGAGGAGCTTGTCGTGGAGACCGAGAAACAGGAGCTGCGCTCGTTTGCAGATAAAGCCAAACAGCTACTGCAGCAGCTCAAGAAAAAGAAATAGACCATGATTTACTGTGAAAACAGGTACGTTTGCAAAAAGCGTACCTGTTTTTGGGATAATACGAAAGAAGGGTGTTATGAATATTGTAGATGTATTTGGCGGATATGTAGACAAGTTTAGCCAGACCAGCCCGTCGCGGGCGCGCTGGCTGCTGCGCACCGGTTGGGAAGCGCAAAAAATCCGCCAAAAATTGACAACGGATAAAATGCTCATGCCGGCGGATCGCTATCTCGCGGAGCTCATGATGAATACCATGATTCGGCCGCTCAAAACGCCGGAGCAGTCGGCAATTGTCAGCATTTTCACACCGTGCGAGCTGCTGCAGGAAGCGGGGCTGTATCCGTATAACGTAGAGGGCTTTTCCTGCTATCTGGCAGGCACACACATAGAACGCAGCTGCATCCAGCAGGCGGAAAACAGCGGCCTGTCCGAAACGCTGTGCAGCTATCATAAAACCTTTCTGGGCGCGGCGGAAAAAGGGCTGCTGCCAAAGCCAAAGTGTATTGTGTACACCAATCTCGTCTGTGATGCCAACCTCGTGACGTTCCGCGCGCTGGCGGAGCTGTTTGACGTGCCGGCATTTGCGATTGATGTGCCGATGCAGCAAAATGCGGACAATGTGCGCTATGTCGCAGACCAGCTGCGCGAGCTGGCAAAGTTTCTGGAGCAGCAGACGGGAAAGAAAATAGACATCAGCCGCGTAAAACGGCGTGTTGCGCGCACCCAGCGCACCATGCGCAATTATGATGCGTTTCAGACCAAGCGTGCGGACAGATATATTCCGGCCGATTTGGTGTCTCCGCTGTATGCGGGTATGACGGGCAATATTCTGCTTGGCACACAGGAGGAGCTGCACTATACACAAATGCTGCTGCGCGATGTCGAGCGGGCGAAGCCTGCAATGGGCAAGCGTATTTATTGGATGCACACGATTCCGTACTGGTCGGATGCCGTTGCCAAACAGCTTCGATTGCGCGAGGACGCGCAGATTGTCGGCTGTGAGCTGGCGCACAATTATCCGCCGGAGCTGGAATTTGATCCGGCGCAGCCGTTTGAAGCGATGGCAAAGCGCATGGTATATCATGCGCTCAACGGCGGCATCAAGCGCCGCATTGAGACGGGTATTTACCACGCCAAGCAGGTGAAGGCGGACGGCGCTGTGTGGTTTGCGCATTGGGGCTGTAAGCACACGCTGGGCGGCGCGCAGATTGCCAAGCGCATGTTTGAGGAGGCGGGCATTCCGCTGCTTATCCTGGACGGTGACGGCTGTGACCGCAGCCACGGCGGCGAAGGACAGACCGCGACGCGCTTGGGAGCCTTTCTCGAAATGCTGGGAGGTGCAGAACATGAATAAGACATTTTACGTCTGTAAATACACCCCGATTGAGCTGCTGCAGGCGTTCGGCGGTGTGTGTGACAACGTCAATCATATGCCGGAGGGCTTTGAACAGGCGGATCGAATTGCGCATCCGAATCTGTGCGGCTTTGGCAAAGCTCTGCTCGAAGCGGTCATGACGGGGCAGGTCAAAGAATTGGTGCTCGTCAATTGCTGCGACACGATTCGTAGTGTATATGATATTCTTGAGGCGTCGGGAAAGATGGATTTCCTGTATATGATAGATATGCTGCACTGCGGCGATGCGTGCAGCCGCGCGCGCACGGTCACACAGCTCAAAGCACTCGCCAAGGCATACGGTGCATATAAGGGAACGCAGTTTGACGAGGCGGCATTCCGTGCGGCGTTTGTGCCGAAGGACAAGCCGAAGGGCGCATACCTGACGGTGCTGGGCGCGCGTATGGGTGCAGAACTGTTTGACATGGTGCAGCAGGTAATGCCGCTGCCGGTTGTCAATAACAGCTGTGTGCACAATCGCTCGGTCGGAGAAATCGCTCCGCCGGAACAGCTTTCATTTGATGAACTCATGGACTGGTATGCAGGCGAGCTTCTGCATCAGATGCCGTGCATGCGCATGGTAGACAATACCGGACGCAAACAGCTGTACCATGACGAAAATCTGCGGGGTATCATTTATCACACGGTCAAATTCTGCGATTTTTATAGCTTTGAGTACGCAGAGCTCAAACAGCACACGGCGCTCCCGCTGCTCAAGATTGAGTCGGATTATACCGTGCAGAGCAGCGGTCAGCTGCTCACACGCTTGGAGGCCTTTGCGGAGAGCATCGCGCCGGAACAGATGGAAGGAAAGGAATGCAAGATGGGCAAAGGATTTGCGGCAGGCATCGACAGCGGCTCGACCAGCACCGATGTCGTGATTTTGGATAAAGACAAACACATGGTGACCGGTATTATTCTACCGACCGGCGCCGGTGCGGCAATTGGTGCGGAACGCGCCTTGGAACAGGCGCTGGACAGTGCCGGACTGACGCGCGAGGATATTGATGCGCTGGTGACCACCGGATATGGACGCACGGCAATTGAAAGCGGAGACAAGAGCATTACGGAAATTACGTGTCATGCGCGCGGTGCACATTATCTCAATCCGGATGTTCGCACGGTGATTGACATTGGCGGACAGGACAGCAAGGTTATTCGCTTGGATGAAACCGGCGCTGTGGTCAATTTTGTCATGAATGATAAGTGCGCGGCGGGCACAGGCAGATTCTTGGAAATGATGGCGCGCACGATGGAAATGGATCTGGATCAGATGAGCGTCACGGGGTTAGATTACCAAGAGGACATCACGATTTCCAGCATGTGCACGGTGTTTGCGGAATCCGAAGTGGTTTCGCTCATCGCGCAAAACAAAGCGCCGGATGACATCGTACATGGCTTGAACAAAGCAGTTGCAGCCAAGACGGCAGCGCTGGTACAGCGCGTCGGCGGTGAAGAAAAGTATATGATGACCGGCGGCGTTTCCAAGAATCAGGGATTGGTGCAGACGCTGGAAGAAAAGCTCGGCGCCAAGCTCGTCATCAGCGAAAACGCGCAGCTGTGCGGCGCACTGGGGGCGGCACTGTACGCCGCGGACATGATTGCGCAGTAATCGGAGAAATGGCATGGGACATTTGTATTTTGTGCGGCACGGAGAGACGGTTTGGAATGTCGAGAATAAAATCTGCGGCGCAACAGATATTGCGCTGACCGATCGGGGACATGAACAGGCGATTGCAACCGGAGAAGAACTTGTCCGGCAGGGCGTGCACATCGACAAAATTTTGTATTCTCCGCTTATTCGTGCGGCGGAGACCGCACGGCATATTTCGGAGATTACCGGCGTGCCGCGGCAGGCAGAACCGCGCCTGACCGAACAGTGCTTTGGCAAGTGGGAATCGACACCGCGCGACGGTGCGGATTTTCGCGAAGCCAAAAAGCAATTTGTAGAGCGACATGAGGGCGGCGAATCCATGCTGCATCTGGCGCAGCGCATCTATAATCTGCTGGATGATGTGTGCGCACATGCAGACACTGTGTATTTGCTCGTCGCACACAACGGCATTGCCCGCGTTGTGCATTCGTATTTTTACGAGATGACCAACGAGGAGTACGCGGGATTTGGCATCAAAAACTGCGAGATTCGCCGGTATGATTTTTAAACGATCAAACGATAAGACAAAAAAACATCCTGTTCTGCGTGGTGTACAGAACAGGATGTTTTGCGTTATGCTTCGGTATGCTGTTGTGTTTCGTCGTCAAAGTGAATGCTGACGCCGTTGACTTCCACGCTGTCCTCTGCGCGGATTAGGATGTACTTGATGCCGTCGATGGTCTTGGTCTGCACGAGATCGCGCGCCTGCGGCTTGACGCGAATGGTCACCTCCGGAAGCGTCACATCAAAATGCTTGTCATCAATGATGTTTTTCGGGCTGACCGCTTCGTCCTTGCCAAATTCCGCGTCGAACCGTTCGCGGAACGCCTCGGTGCGCGGCGCGGAAACACCACAATCCTCTAATACGGCGGTGACAGTATCTGCGTGAATTTGCAGCGGTTCGGTGATTTTGTTTTCCTTGTGCATGTCGATGAGATTGGTCAGCTGTTCGTGCACGGCCTGCACAACTTCCATGCTGCATTCTTCCTCCAGCGAGTTGGACAGCAGGGTTTCAAAGCAGGTTTTCTGCTCAGAAGCCGGTTTTGGAACATCGGTGCAGAATACCGTCTCGATAAAGGGGAGAACTGTATCGTCCGGCTTTTTGGTGTAGCACAGTGCGTTGTAAATATTGGTGCTGCGGTCATCAAACGCAGGGAACAGGAATCCAATCTGCGGCGGTGCAACCAGCCAATCTCCGGCAAACGTGTGAAAGTGCTGCTCGTTGTAATCATAGCCCAAGCCCGGCTTGCTTTTTTTGACCGGAGCGATGCTGCACAGAAGATGGGTGAACATCTCCTCCGAGCCGTCCGAAAGCTCGGTGTCATCCTTGGCCTTGTACGGCACATCATAGGCGTTGCAGGCGATGAGGATGAGATAATTTTCCTCCAGAGACACGCAGGAAATCACTTTGTCATAGAATTTTTGCAGCAGTTCTTCATCCTCCAGCTTGGTCTCGCGCAGCTTCATGAGCAAGCCGTGTTCCTCGCTGCCGATTACCTGCTGGTTGCTGAACGCGATGTCAATAAGATTCTTGCCCAGCGTGCCGGACAGTGATTTTTTGAGCAGATTGAGATAGGCATCGGCTTCTTCATCCGTCGCAAGGGCGAGAGACTGCGAAAAGGTCGAGACGATGCTGCGGTTTTCATTGACATAGCAGCCGTATACTTTGGTAATATTATTTCTGTCGCGCTTGAGCTGCCGGCGCAGCTCTGCAACTTCTTTCTCATTCATGGTGGACTTCTCCTGTCGGTATGATATAATAGGTGAAATAAAAGAACCTGCGCGGCAGGTTCTTTGTGCAATAGATTACGATGCCGCGGAACCGGACGGTTCCGTGTCGGCAGTGGATTCTATGGTCAAACCGGTGAGATCCAGCGTGCGGGTCAGCGCCTTGGCGGTGCTGTCACGCAGATCGCGTATTTGCAGGGTGACCGGCAGCGTTTCCGAATTCAGCTTGTAGTACGCCGCGCAGGTGATGGATTTGCCCGGCTCAATGCGGGTCAGCATCGCGGAGTACAAATCATCGGCTCTTTTCGGTGTGGCGTATTCCAAAACTGCGGCGTCGGACAGCGATTCGTTTTCCTCCGGCTGATATGCGTTCGGAATGACCGTAGTGCTGAACGAAGCGGAAGATTTGGAATTGTTCTCAAATTCATATTCTACACACAGAGCGGTGTCGTTGTTTTCGTCCTTGCGGAGGGAATAACCAACAACGGATACGGTGCAGTCGCGGAACGAACGGGTATTCGGGTCTGCACCCTCCTCACCGGAGCCGCTGCCGTCCGTATCAGTCGGCGTCTGTGCCGCAGAACCGGTCGTGGCGGGGGAAATCGAATCGGGTGCTGCATCGGCAGGCTTGCCGCAGGCAGTCAATGCAACGGTTATCAGACAGAGCAGAAAAAATGCGCTCAGCTTTTTCATGATAAATCCTCCATAGAGTATCAGCAAATGTTAAGTACGTGCTAAGAAAACAATAACAACGTACCATGTATCATATCATTTTTTTTGTAAACTGACAAGGGATAACCGGTGCAGTTTCAAAAAAAATACAAAATCCTGCCAGATAATTTGTAACAGGGTGTTGTAATTCCTAGTAAATTAGTATATAATAGGGAAAATAGGAGGTAAACCTTTATGAGGATTTCAACCAAAGGCAGATATGCATTGCGCCTGATGCTGGATTTGGCGGTTCATGATACAGGAGAAAATATTGCGCTCAAGACGATTGCCAAGCGGCAGGACATCAGTGGAAAGTATCTGGAACAGATCATTGGTGTTCTGACAAAGGCGGGCTTCGTCAAGAGCGTGCGCGGCTCGTCCGGCGGCTATCGTCTGGCAAGGTCGCCGAAGGAATACACGATTGGCGATATTCTGCGCCTGACAGAAGGCTCGCTGGCGCCGGTCGCCTGTGTGGAAGAAGGCGTGGAGAGCTGTCCAAAGGCGGAGACCTGTGTTACCTTGACGGTGTGGCAGCAGCTCAATGATGCCATTAACCAAGTCGTGGATAATATCACCCTCGCAGACCTCGTGGAGCGCAGCGAGGAAATGAGCGACTTTTATTCCATCTAATTGCATATGGGACGCCCGAAAAAGCCTGTCGCAGCAGCGGCAGGCTTTTTTGCATGAAGTTAATAATCCGCGAACTTGTCGTCAGAGCTGGGCTTCTGCCGCGCCGCTTGACGTTCAGCGAGCCAGTCTGTTATTGCTTGGTATATTTCATGAACTTGAAATGAATCTAAAATATAGTTTGATAGTACAAGCCTATCACTTTCGTAGTTATCATCAGAATACAACAGATCTCTTAATGAAATACCATTTTCAAGAGTTATAGAATCAATTTTTGAATACTTAAGAAGTCGTTTGAATGCTTTTTGGCAATTGATGCGACTAATATATAAGAAAAAACGATCGAATAAAAGACGATCATAAGTTGGTGACGGAGGCTCTGTAGTTGAAGTATATCCTATTTTTGTTGGGGTAGAGTCGATTGCAATGTCGGAGCAAGAAAAAATATGTTGATGAAATGTTTGCTCTGAATTGTATTTTGATATAATACTTTGAAATGTAGGTTCCACAAAATTGTTTAAAAATCGCTCATGCTCTACTTGGCTTAATAAATCTAAATAATTATTATCCCAATATATAGAATCCAAATTAAAATTATCTATCAGAAATTCTTTTTGTTTTTGATCTGGAAGGTTACAAGTATACTTTGCAGCAAAATATGCCTGAAACGAGCGGTGGGCGAACCGATAACGATGCCCTTCGTAGGTAATGATACACAGAGACTCTGTCAGATCTTTTAAATAATCTTCTGCGGACACGGAAAGATTCTGTTTTTCCAAACTTTTTTCAAGCCACTCAAGCATTTCATCCTCTGAAAAGTCATAAATTTCCTGCCGCCATGTATGAAAACAGAAGTAAGAAAAAACATTCTGAAATTCGCGTTTAGAAATATCACAGTGAAAAGTTCGTTTAAATCCGACTTTGTGTACCGCGTCATGCTTGTTATACAGGGCATCAAAACAGTCCTGATAAAAATCCGGTAAACAATTAGAAATATCTCCGTTTTGCTCAAAAGTGATAAACATCATCGTGAGAAGAAGCGGATTTTTTGCAAATTCTCGATGTGTTTGGAACCAGTCATCTTCTAAATTTTTACAAAATTTATCTTTTATTGTGGAATCACCGGGAAACTTTTTGGCTAATTCTATGGCTTTGGATTCCGATAGTTCCTTTGTGTGAATGATCTGGAAGGAAGACAGGGAACGGAGCCGTAACCGTTCACGAGAGGAAATGATAAAAGCATTGTTGGAATATTTTGCGCTGAACTTTTGAAGCGCATCCAAAACATCGTCTGCATCATCTTCTTTAACTTCATCAAAGCCGTCAAATAGAAAGACATATCCACCTTGTTCCAAACTGTAGTCAAATACGTCATCGGATAAACTGATTTTTCCGTAATTATCCATAGATTGACGCACAAATGCACGGATGTCCATTTCGTGCATGGAATTTGCTTTGATTTTGGCTAGTTCCATATAAACCGGAACATAATCACCTGCATTTCGAGAAACGGTGTCGACAAAGAGATACCGCATTAACATGGACTTGCCTGCGCCGCCGGTGCCGTCGACAATAATTTTATCTTCACGGTCGTTGGCAGAAAGTATGCTCTCTACACTGGATGTATCTACGTCATAGTCCGTATGATCTGTTGTATAGTACGCGCCGATGTCAACATACATGCTGTTTTTGCCAATGTTTTCGCCCATATTGTTTTTGTCAATAATACACAACGATTTATCACCGGAAGCCAATGTTCGTTTCCAGTTGAGCGCATCATATGCGTTATAAAGATACATCTCAAAAGCCGCACCGGATTTTATGGCTTCTTTTTCATCTTTCTCGCACACTATGTGCAGCAACTTATTGACAGCTACATTTGAAAAGCAGGTTGCTGCGGCTTTTCCGCCTGCTGTAACAATAGCTTCTATCATGTGTCCACCGCCTTTCTCCTGTTATTTTATCAAACGCGGTCGAATTTTACAAGCTGTACAGAATGCAGGAATTCTGACATAATTTTGGGTATATTGGAACGAAATGAGTACATGTTTTGTAAGTTTTCTTTGGTAAACATGGAGTGTACGGTGGATTTTGTCAGAAATGTATGATATTTTAGCGGAAATAGTGCACGAATCGTGGGGAAAAACAGTTGACTATGAAATAGAGGCGTGTTAAAATTACAAAACAGGTAAAATCGGGTCTTTATGGATGGGAAAGCAGATAAAATAAATCAAAAATGTCCTTATTTTGTAACGTTTTGGTAAAATATCTGTGTGAATCATTTCCTTCATAATCTGCTCTGCCATCTGTGAGGACCCGTGTTATATTTTGATTGTGAGGAGTACTTATGAGAAAAACCAAGATTATTTGCACAATGGGACCGGCTACTGACAACATTGAAGTGCTTCGCGCTATGGCGCGTGCAGGCATGAACGTCGCACGCTTCAACTTTTCCCACGGCAGTCACGAGGAACACAAGCAGCGCATTGACCGCGTGAAGGCTGTCCGCGAGGAGTACAATCTTCCGATCGCTTTGCTGCTGGACACCAAGGGGCCGGAAATCCGTACCGGTGACATGCAGGACGGCAAGATTTTCCTCAAGAAGGGCGAACAGATTCGCCTGACACCGCGCGCATGTCTTGGCACGCCGAGCAAAATTTCCATCACCTATCCGGATCTGTATCAGGACGTGCAGGCAGGCACCAGCATCCTGATTGATGACGGTCTGATTGAACTGCGCGTAGAGCAGACACAGGAGCAGGATATTCTGTGCCGCGTACTCAACGACGGTGCCGTTTCCAATCACAAGGGCATCAATGTTCCGGATGTACATCTGTCCATTCCGTATCTGAGCGACAAGGACAAGTCTGATATCCAGTTCGGCATCGAGCAGGGCGTTGATTTTATCGCAGCTTCTTTTGTCCGCACCGCAGACGACGTGCAGCAGCTGCGTAGGCTGCTCGATGAAAACGGCGGCGCACACATCAACATCATTGCAAAGATTGAGAACCAGCAGGGCGTTGAGAACATTGACGGCATTGTTTCGCTGGCTGACGGCGTCATGATCGCCCGCGGCGACATGGGTGTTGAAATCCCTGCCGAGGATGTTCCGCCGATTCAGAAAATGCTGATTAAGAAGGTAACGAGCGCCGGCAAGCAGGTTATTACAGCGACCCAGATGCTGGATTCCATGATGAAGAACCCGCGTCCGACCCGTGCCGAGGTAACCGACGTTGCCAATGCTATTTACGACGGCACCGGCGCAATCATGCTGTCCGGCGAGACCGCTGCTGGTCTGTATCCGGTAGAGGCAGTGACCATGATGGCACGCATCGCAGAGCGCACCGAGAATGACATTGACTACCGCAAGCGCTTCTTTGTCCGCACCAGAAAGGCAAATCCGGACATTACCGACGCAATCTGTCACGCAACCTGCACGACGGCATATGACCTGAATGCACGTGACATCGTAACCGTTACCAAGTCCGGCCGTTCCGCGCGCATGGTGGCTCGGTATCGTCCGTCCTGCGGCATTATCGGCTGCACCCCAACCAAGAAGGTTTGGTATCAGCTCAATCTGGCATGGGGCGTCACACCGGTTCTGCTCAGCGAGACCGACGATGTGTTTGATCTGTTTGATTCTGCACTGGAAACCGCGAAGAATCAGGGTCTGATGCAGTCCGGCGACCTCGCAGTTATCACCTCCGGTGTACCGATTGGCGTTTCCGGCACGACCAATATGATTCGTGTTCAGGTTGTCAAGTAAGATACTCGCAAGACAAAACCACCGCTGAAAAGCGGTGGTTTTTTTGTGAAATCAAATCAGTATTTACTTGCTGTCTCCGGATGCTTCGTACTCTTTTTCGCCGAAGTCATCGACGGTCAGCTCCGGTGTTTTCATGCTGACGCGGGAGAACGGCGGAATAGAGGACGTGATAAATGCCGAGCCGCCGATGGTCGAGCCGCGGCCGATGATCGTGTTGCCGCCCAGAACGGAGGCGTTGGAATAAATCGTGACGTCGTCCTCGATGGTCGGATGGCGCTTTTTGCCCGCCAGCTTGAGACCGGCGCGGGTGGACAGTGCGCCGAGCGTGACGCCCTGATAAATTTTGACGTTGTTGCCGATGTTGGTTGTCTCACCGATAACCACGCCGGTGCCGTGGTCGATGAAGAAGTATTCGCCGATGGTTGCGCCGGAGTTGATGTCAATGCCGGTGCGGCTGTGCGCATGCTCGGTCATGATGCGCGGGATATACGGAATGTTCCGGATATACAGCTCATGTGCAATGCGGTACGTGAAAATCGCACGCAGTCCCGGATAAGACAAAATAATCTGTTCTTTGCTGCCCGCAGCCGGATCGCCGTTGAGGGCTGCTTCTACGTCGATGAGCAGCAGCTTTTGCAGGCGCGGCAGCTCTGCCATCAGCTCGGCTGCAGCTTCCTCTGCGCGAAGCTCGACGGAACGAGAACGGGCGCCCTCCTGATAAGCCAGCGCCGCGCGGATCTGCGGATACAGCCGCTCGTAAATGCTGTGCAGCATCTGACCTGCGAAATATGGGGCAGAGGTGCGGGTCGGCTGGTCTGTACCAAAATATCCCGGAAACAGCAGCTGGCGGAAATCATTTAAAATATCAATGATTTCGCTGGGATTTGGGTGTTCCAAGCCGTTTTTATTGAAAAATAATTCATTGGAATTGTATCCCGCCTGCAGCTGGCGCACGATACTGTCCAAATGATCGTTAAAATGAGACATGTTTGTTTGCTCCCTTAGAAGATGTTTACAAGTTAGTATAACAATAATTATGGAAGATTGCAACAGACAAGCGCGCAATCAAGCTGCCTAACGGTATATTTATGAATAAATATAATTGACATTTTCGGTAAAAAAGGCAATAATAATAACATAGATGAAAAACTGGCACGTTTTCGATGCGCTGTCTGAAAATGAGGTGGAGTGTATGACCGAACGGGGTCATTCTGAAAAGATGGAATATACAAAAGAGATGGGAGCGCAAGCAGCTTTCTGTGCACCGAACGTACGCTTTTTTCAGCATCCTATGCGCGAAATTGCGGGGTATCACACCTGTCAGGGCTATTGCCTGCAAAACGGCGCATATGAACTGCCGAACGGTGTGAATTTTACCATATCTTCTATGGGCGCAACGAGTATTTCTCTGCTGCTGTTTTATCGCCGGGCACAGAAACCGTTTGCTGTTCTTCCGTTTCCAGAGGAATATCGGGTGGGAAATGTCTACTCGATGATTGTTTTCGGTTTGGATATTGGAGAATTTGAGTACGCATACAGCATAGACGGCCCGAACGATCCGGCACGCGGCATGCTGTTTGACCCGAATAATATTATTTTGGATCCATATGCGCGCGCTGTGGCAGGTCAGTCTAAGTGGGGAACCAAGGCGATTCCCGGCAGCTATCGCGGCCGCATTGTCTCCTCGTACTTCAATTGGGAGAACGTGCAGTCTCCGCACATTCCTATGCAGGATTTGGTTATTTATGAGATGCACGTGCGCGGCTTTTCCAAACACGAATCGTCCGGCGTCGCCAATCCGGGCACCTTTGACGGCATCATTGAAAAGATTGCGTATCTCAAAGACCTCGGTGTCAATGCTGTGGAGCTGATGCCGATTTTTGAATTCGATGAGATGCGGGATATGCGCGTTCATGACGGAAAATTGCTGCTCGATTATTGGGGTTACAATCCGGTGTGCTTTTTTGCGCCGAATACGGCGTATTCCGCAGACCACGAGCTGACCCATGAGGGTGATGAACTGCGGCGGCTGGTGCGCGCGCTGCACAAAAACGGCATGGAAATCATTCTCGATGTGGTATTTAATCACACGGCGGAGGGCAATCAGGACGGCCCGATTTTCTCGCTCAAGGGCGTGGATAACTCGATTTATTATCTGCTTGCACCGGACGGAACATATTATAACTTTAGCGGCTGCGGCAATACCGTCAACTGCAACCATCCGATTGTGCACCAGATGATTGTCGCCTGTCTGCGCTATTGGGTCATTGAATACCGCATTGACGGTTTCCGCTTTGATTTGGCGTCGATTCTCGGACGAAATGAGGACGGCACGCCGATGCATAACCCGCCGCTGCTGGAATCGCTGGCGGTTGACCCAATTCTCAGCAAGGTCAAATTGATTGCGGAGGCATGGGACGCAGGCGGATTGTATCAGGTCGGTTCGTTCCCGTCGCGCAGCAACCGCTGGGCGGAGTGGAACGGAAAGTATCGAGACGATGTGCGTTGTTTCCTCAAGGGTGACGGCGGCATGGCAACACAGCTGACTTATCGTATGCTGGGTTCGCCGGATTTGTACCAGCCGGATGAACGCGGTGAATGTGCGTCCGTCAACTTCATTACCTGTCATGATGGATTCACGCTTCACGATTTGTTCTCATACAATGCCAAGCACAATGAGGCGAACGGCTGGAAAAATACCGACGGTGACAACAACAACAACAGCTGGAACTGCGGCGAAGAAGGCGAGACCAAAAATCAGGACGTCAATAACCTGCGCCGCCGTCTGCAAAAGAATGCCGTGACCGTGCTGATGTGTTCGCGCGGCACACCGATGTTCCTCGCAGGCGATGAATTCGGCAATTCGCAGTTCGGCAACAACAACGCGTACTGTCAGGACAACGAAATTTCGTGGCTGAACTGGGACGACTTAGAAAAGAATCAGGATTTGTATCATTTCTTCCGGTATATGATTCATTTCCGCAAAAAGCATCCGATTTTGCGGCGGCACACCCGCCCGGCAAAAAGCCGTTTTCCGGAAACCAGTCTGCACGCAATGACCCCGTGGGATGCAAATTATCAGTATGATTCCCGCGTCATCGGCGTGACCTTTGCCGGACGCAATATGGAAGATACGGCGGACGATATCGTTCACATTGTTATGAACTCGCATTGGGAAGGCCATCAGGTCTGTCTGCCGGATTTGCCGAACGGTCAGGACTGGTACATTGCGGTCAATACGTTCAATGGGCCAGACAGCGACTGTGTAGAAGAAGTTGAGGATATGCAGTGCGTGCGCAGCGGCATTCTGTGGATTCAGCCGCGCTCTGTCGTCATTCTTGTCGCACAGTAAGATGACACAGCAGGAAACCGTAAAACAAGCGCTGCGCCGTTTGTGCGCGTGGTATCAGCAGGGACATCGGGATTTGCCGTGGCGGCGTACCCAAGATCCGTATGCTGTTTGGATTTCCGAGATTATGCTGCAGCAGACGCGGGTGCAGGCGGTCATCCCGTACTATGAACGCTTTATGCGGGCACTTCCGACCGTGCAGGCACTTGCCGAGGTGCCGGAGGAACAGCTGCTCAAGCTGTGGGAAGGACTGGGATATTATTCCCGCGCCCGCAATCTGCAAAAGGCGGCGCGAACCGTTTGTGCGGAATTTGACGGACGCATGCCGCGTGACCGAGATGCGCTGCTGACGTTGTCTGGCATCGGTGCGTATACGGCGGGAGCAGTCGCATCCATTGCAGGCGGGCAGTGTTGTCCCGCGGTGGACGGCAATGTTCTGCGCGTGCTGTCGCGGCTGTTCGCGCGCGATTGGGATATTACATCGCAAAAGGTCAAGCGGCTGGCAGAGCAGGAATTGCAGCCGGCGATGCCGTGCGTGTGTCCCGGAGACTGTAATCAGGCATTGATGGAACTGGGCGCGATGATCTGTGTGCCGAACGGCGCACCGGACTGTGCGCACTGTCCGCTCGCGGATTTGTGCGAAGCGCAAAAGACGCATAGACAGCTTGATTTTCCGGTCAAAAAGCCAAAAAAAGCGCGTCCGATTGAGCGGCGTGTGGTGTATATCATTTGGAAAGACGGCAGAATTGCCGTGCGCAAGCGTCCGAAGCAAGGGCTTCTGGCAAATCTGTGGGAATTTCCTCATGTGCTGGAGGGAGAGGACGCACAGCAGACGTTTGGTATAGCCTTAACTCAGCAAAAACCGCTCAGGCGTGCGAAACACGTGTTCACCCATTTGGAATGGCATATGACCGGCGTGCAGGCACAGACGAGCGACGGCGGCACGTTTACATGGGTGACGCCGCAGCAGCTGGAACAAGAGATTGCGCTTCCCAGTGCATTTCGTGTCTACCGCACGATTGCGCTGCAAGCATAGATAAACACAGAGAGCAAGGAGATACGGCAATGAGAGACTATTACTTTGGCGTAGATGTTGGCGGCACAACGATAAAAATGGGATTGTACAGCCAAAAATCCGGTTGGGTGAAAAAATGGGAAATCCCGACCCGCAAGGAAAACGGCGGTATGTATGTGTTGGATGACATTGCCGCAGCCGTGTATGCGGCACAACAGGAATTTGATTTGGACAACGCGAGAACCGCGGGCATCGGCATCGGTGTGCCGGGACCTGTGCTCAAAAAGAGCATTGTCAACGGCTGTGTCAATGTTGGCTGGGACGTTGTCAACGTGTCCGAAGAACTGGGCAAGCGCACCGGACTGCCGGTGTATGTCGAAAACGACGCAAATATTGCCGCACTCGGCGAGCAGTGGAAGGGTGCAGGCAAAGACTATCAGAGCGTGGCTCTGCTGACGCTGGGCACCGGTGTCGGCGGCGGCATCATTCTGGATGGCAAGATTGTTTCCGGCTTTCAGGGCGGCGGCGGAGAAGTTGGCCATCTGCCGGTGGTACGGGATGCTGTGCGCAGCTGCAATTGCGGAAAGGCGGACTGTGTCGAACTGGCAGGCTCTGCGACCGGCGTGCTGAACTGTGCAAAGCAGCTACTTAGTGAAACAGATGAGCCGTCCGCCATGCGCGACATCGAAAATCTGTCTGCGAAAGACGTCTGTGACTGCTGCGCGGCAGGTGATGCCTTGGCGCAGAAGTGCATAGACCGTGCGGCGGACGCACTGGGCACAGCGCTCGCCTGCATTGGCTGCATTGTCAATCCGGAGGCATTTTTGTTCGGCGGCGGCATGGCGGCGGCAGGAGATATTCTGCTCGAGCCGATTGGCCGCGTGTACAATGCAAAAGTATTCCCGCCGCTGCGCGGCACGCCGATTTTACAGGCGACGCTGGGCAACGAGGCAGGCATTACCGGCGCGGTGCGTCTGGTACAGATTGAACAGCAAGCATAACAAGAAAGACCGTTTGCATCGGCAAACGGTCTTTTTTTGCGCCTGCGCGCATATCATGACAGGGAAGGAGGGACACCGAATGGATGAGACAATTCGGAGCGCACTGCTGTGCATGGGAATCTGTCTGGGGATTTTTGCGGCAGCGCAGTGGCTGCGCGCGACCGGCGCGCTGTCCTTCCTGCCGGAGAGCCGCGCGGGCAGTGTGACGGCTGTGCTGGGCGGCCAGATGATAGAACGCGAATGGGGCGGACTGACTGCCGTTTTTTCTTCCGGCGGATGAAGGGACGGCTGCTTGTATCGCCCTCGTTTTATGTGTTTTGGGCGGTCTTTTGTCTGCTGGACACCCAGAATATTTTGCCGGTGTTTGCGCTGGCGGCGATGCTGCACGAGCTGGGACATGCGGCGGCGATTGCGTGTTTGGGCGGAAGCATTCGATGTGTGCGGCTGCACGCGGCAGGCGCCGTGATTATGCAGGGCACGCCGCTTTCCGGCGGACGGGAATGCGTCGTTGCGCTTGCGGGTCCTGTGACCGGCTTGCTCGCAGCTGTCGCGTTTGCGTATTTCCGGCAGCCGATGGAGGCAGGTGCCAATTTGGTGCTGTCGTTGTTCAATTTGCTGCCGATTGTGCCGCTGGACGGCGGTATCGCCGTGCGCAGTCTGCTGGGTCTGCTGCCGCCCACGGCGGCGCGGGTGGGATG